>Ga0214919_10000099_pt1 | contig 133831 bp, 118 predicted proteins | sample LL1503_MetaG_FD_177994 | JGI IMG/M metagenome (GOLD analysis project Ga0214919, IMG submission 177994) | Freshwater microbial communities from Lake Lanier, Atlanta, Georgia, United States - LL-1503 | ecosystem: Environmental > Aquatic > Freshwater > Lake | place: USA: Georgia | collected...
AAGAGAGCTTTATGCGTTTTACAAATTCTTTAGGGATTAATACTCTCTCTCTCTACATTCTTTCTTTTTTCAATTTTTTTACTTTTGCACGCTTTTTTTACTTCACTAATTATTTTAGGGGAACCTAGGTTCCCCTATGACCCCTCCTTTACTATTCATTTTTCAATTTATTTTGGGGTTTTCCCTTTACTAAATATTTTAGAGGAACCTTTATAGGACCCTTGTATGACACCCTTGTAATAGACCCTTGTAAGACATCCTTGTAAGATACCCTTGTATCCTTCATTTTAAATGTATTATAATATACTTAAAATGAAGCCACCTCACTTCCTAGTTCGTTTAGACCTTTTTCTCCTTTTTGAAAATTTCATTACTCTACTATACCTTTGTCGTCTATTTTTCTTGCGGGTTGTTCTGCGTTTTTTTCGGCTTCCTCCGGCTTTTTCAGATGGTTGGCTTGTATCTATTTCACAAAATAATAATGGTGCTTTTTGACTAGGATGTTTTGTTCTTTTAAACACTATACCTATTGATCGATTATCCATGATAAAATTAGATCTTTGTAATTTTGTTTTGTTAGAAGATTCTGATGAAGTTTGTTCTGCTTGCTCTTTTGGATAAAAGGTAAACATATGAGCATCTGCTTGTGGTAATGCTGCTATTGGTATAATTAAATACCCACCTATTCCCCAATCTAGACCCCATGAATTTTTTATTATTGCATAAGGGCTCCCACCAAATAAAAATATTTTTTTTATTATTACAGAATGACCTAAATCAGGATCTTGTCTTACAGTTGCTATCATATCAGCAAATGTTTGGTTCAAAGTAATTGGTGGAACATTATATTGCAATTCTAAATATGTATTCATTAAACTAGATAATTCTTCTTGATTATTTGATTTATTCATAATTTCATTAATTATATTAGGATTTATAGTAGGATTTATACGTATAGACTGTAGTTTTTCGTTAAAACTGGCATCAAACCCTAAAGAAAGCACCCCATATGATCCATGTGATAATATATCTTGTATTCTATTAAATGTATTGGTTTCAAAATTTATTTCGGGGTTTCCTTCGTCAGGGAGTAATGTAAGTAAAGGAATTGGTGGATGGTTACATATATTTAAAGATTCGACCTCAAATAATCCATTTTTTTCTGATATGGCTGTAAATATACGTATTATCGAACCTCTATGTTTTGCGTTTATAATATAATTTAATTCTTTAAGTCTTCTTTCGTAATCTGGCAATTCTTTAAGTAATTCAGTGGTTTTATTTTCGTTTATTTTTTTAATATAAATATTATTTTGCTCTATTAAAGCATTCCTATCTAGTATAATAGATTGTTCAATTTCTTGCTGAATATTTTCTGATGTTAGTTTTTTAATAATATTAATAATAGTATTTAAAAAATTACATAACTCTTCCATTACAGGTCTTGGATAAACGCCACATGATCCAAACATTTGTCGCAGAATTCCTTGAATAAATGTATATAATATACAATATTTGTAATTTGGATCTTCTGGATTATTTTCAAATTGTAAACAATTATCGCTGAATCGCTCATACCATTCGATTGGTTCGTCTGTAGCGGTTTCCCATCCCAAAATTAATGCGATTTTTCGCATTAATGCGTTTGTTATAGCATAAATGGCACAATCATCAAATCGTTGACAAGGCGGTAATATTGTTGAAAGTCTTCGATTCATATTTATATATACATGATATTAAATAGGATCGTAAATACAATAACAACAAAAATAATATAAAAAATAATTTATTAATCGTATTTTTTTGAGATCCTTAATAGGTAAAATACTGCTGCAATTAGAACAGTTATAGTAACTGTGTAAACTAGGAATTGGATGAAAACTATAAACATATGTAAATTTAGAGTTACAATTATTACAGTAAAATGTATATCCTTCTTCTGCTTCTAATAACTTATTATTCATTAAAATACATATATATTATTTAAAATATTAAACTGACTTTTTCTTGTATTGTTTTCTTTTTTTTGCAGTTCCTTTCTTGTATTGTTTTCTTTTTTTTGCAGTTCCTTTCTTGTATTGTTTTCTTTTTTTAACAGTTTTTTTGGTTTTTTTACCGCCATCTATTTTCTCTTCTGTGTTTGTTGGGCAAATGCAATTACATAATGCATCTATTATATATTCAACCACAGTAGGTGTTTCACTTGAGTCCTCTTGTTGATTATTTGCATTCCCACTCATTGTTTGGATTTTAGGTATGTCAAATTCGGAATTATTTGCTATATTTGCGAACATATTATTTTTTGTATCATTTATTGGATTTACTGTTTTATTTATTGCAGTTCCTTTGCATCTACCACAATCTAAACTAGATATAAGATTTTTAGATTCAAATCTGTCATCTAGGGTTTTTAATAAGGTAATAAAAAATGGTCTATTTGCTGTTAGTTGTTTTACATTTACATCTAGATTCAGTTGAGCAAACGGATTGTTTGTAACAATATATACTTTGATTCCATTGTTAAATAAATTATCTAACATTGCTCTAATCATTTCTAGTCTATCTTCACCGCCCATAGAAAATTTTAATATAGATTCAAATTTTTGATCTATTCCTGTCTTAATGTTAGAATAGTTTTTTACAAAGTCTGTTAAATAATATCCATACATATTATTATTAACAATATCAAATCCTGGAACTACTGTTAATGTTTTATCCCAATCAAAAAATACATATCTATCAGAATTGGGGTTTCCTTTTCCGATCCATAAATTTAAGTTATTTATTACTGATTCTGTAATACTATTACTATTACTAATGGTATCATTTATATCAATAAGATCCATATTAATAGCATTCGCATGAGCATTATTATTAGACTGGTATTCTTCAATGTATTCTTTATAATTTTTTCCTTCGCCGGGTTCAATAAAAACTGTAAAAACATCTGGACATTTATTTTGAACATTTGCAATATTTTCTAGATCATCGTCAAAAAATAATATTGCTTTATTAGTTGTAGCTAAAGTTTCATTCGGATTCATATAAAACTGATATATTATTTATTTGATGACTTAAAGCTCTTTAAGTTATTTACTAAATAATATATTACAAAAATCAATTAAGAATAAATTACGATACTAACATAAACAAATGCCAATTAAATACGCTGAAATCACTATTGTTAGAAATTTGAATAAAGAGAGTTGGCTTTCTTATTTCAAAAATTTGTTAGGGGAAGAAGACATAATAACTAAAAATGATACAATTATTATACTATTCGATGATGGATCTATTGGCGATACAAACTCCGAATTAATAGACAAACAGTTTGAATTTGGTCCAAAATGTTATCGACAGGATTATCCAAGATATTTTAATAAACCTGATAAACATACATTATTTTTAAAGCTACCGATTATAAAAGAAGATGGAAATCTGAAAATTGATTTTAAGCCAATATTTAAAGACTATTCAAAATTTAATACATCAAAAAAAGAGCCCTCGATATATAATGCGATTTATGAAGATATGTGTCTAGGAGAACTGTTAGCTATTGTAAAAAACGGTTATAATCATCGATATTTTTTAGCATATGATGATTCTTATTTTGATAAATCCGATATAAATTATTTTGTTAATATGATATTTACAAATTCATTTACATATGAAATACGTGATAACACAAAATGCATCTAGAACCGCACCTTTCCTCTAACAATATTTGACATATCTTGCTTAAAATTCTTCCCTCTTTTTGTTTGCGATGGTGGCATATTTCGGATTGCATTGTTTATCCGATTCACTTGATTAACACGCTTTGATATCAGTTGAGTTTTTGCCTCTTCGTGTTTAATCTGATCAGTATTTGATAAAGGAATGCCTCTCATCACCTTGTTAGCTACTGCAGCACGTTTAATATCACAAGCCTTGCATCCGCACCCTTCATCCATATAATGATTCAATTGTATATAATCAATATGAGTATTTTCAATTGTTAGTTCTTCATACATTCTATACTGATCTGCGGTATAACTAACAAAATCTGATGTAGATAATTGAGACCATTGATTGTAATATTCCTGCTGTTCAATAGGAGAATAAAAGTATTTCAAGTATTTGCACTGCATTATATCATCTAACAAATTCCGCGGTATTCTATATACCGATTTGAACAATAAATATAGATCCTTTATTGGTTTATTTGCACTTTCATAGTCCTTAACAATGCATATTCTTGTGCCAAAAATGTTTGTCAATATAGGCCCCCAAAATAATGAATCCTTTAATCGTAACTTTATATAGGTAATTCCATTTTCTTTAACTAACAAATATTTATTATTGTAATCAAAATGATCAGGAATATGTATATCATATTTATCGATAAAATGGTCACCGTTTGCTAAATGTGGAAATAATTTATTAAATCGATCAATGACCTTTTGTATGTTATATTTATTCACATTTTCATCCGTATTATTGAAATGATATGCGCCTATTTTTTCAAAGTAACTTGAGATTTTGCGCTCAATTGGGTTGCGATATACGTCAACTACATATACAACTTTACCCAAATATTTGTTATAAAGAATGATTTCATTTACTGTGATTCCGTTTATATTGCCTAGCACTTGTAGCATCTCTTCGTCATGAATATGAATTACACTAAACTTATCAGTTCCAAAAATTCGCAATGAACTAACAATGGATGTTGATCCTACTTTAGGTCCGCTATAAACAAAAACTAGCTTGTTAGTAGGAAATTTATCTATATGCAAAATATTATTGGCTTGGGCTAATAGGTTCATCTTTACTGGATTATTCATGAAATCAAATGGGTTTTTAATCTGCGACTCAATGATAAGTTTTTGGGTAGGTCTAATAATAACTGGATTTGTTAGTTGAGTAATGTCTTCCATATTTATTCGTGATATTTATATTTAAATATTATAACATATACTAAATATGACCAATATAGAAGCTATTGTTGCAGTTGATCAAAACTATGGTTTAGCTAAAAATGGGCAAATTCCATGGAAAAGCAAGACCGATATGAAATTCTTTAAACAAAAAACAATTAATAATGTTGTAGTAATGGGATCCAAAACATTATTATCTTTACCTAAAGGGGCACCATTAAAAGACAGACTTAATATCATATTAACTAACAAATGTATAGATGTAAAAGAACACGAAAAAGATAATTTATTATATTTTAACGAACTAGAATTATTAGCATTTTTAAAAGAACCCAGTAAATACATTAAAGAAGATAAATATAAGTATTTGAATAAGGATTACACAATTTTTATAATTGGTGGGAAGCAAAATTACGATATCTTTTGCAGCACATGTTCAACTATTTGGATAACAAAAATCAAAGCAGATTATAAATGTGATTTGATTTTTTCGAAGGATATGTTAGATTCATTCTGTAATTCTGTGACAGAACTAGAAGATGATGAATTAGAGATTATTAAGCTAACAAAATAGTTTCCGTCTTTTTTGAAATGAAATGCTTGTTCATGTATTTTTGAATATTGAAGAATGTTAGTTCACTGGTCTCTTCCACATTTAGACCAAGTAGACTTTTTAATTTATCATCAGGAACGATCTTATTTTTCGAGTCCGCGGTTTGCTCCTGTAAATTATTCGATTTAATATAGTTAACTAACACCTTTGTTACCTCTGTTCTAGCGATCTCAGTGCCTTCTGGCTTATCCATGAACTCGCATAATTCCTTAGTCACCTTAGTCGGTTTAGCAAACCCTGATGGGGCCTTTTTCGCTTTCGGAGTCAGAGGCTTAGCAGTTTTCTTTACTGGTTTGAGTTCCTTCTTCACGTTTTTTTCAAGAGTTCTCACATGTTGTTGCAGTGTATTAAATTGCATCTTGAATAATGTTAAACTATTATTAATAGTAGTAAATGCATCGGATATATCCTTGTTAAAATTAATTTCGCTAGATTCAGTCATGTTATACTACATCATATGTAAGTAACTTTAAATTGTTTTTTAAAATATTAATGCATTTTAAAAGTATTTGATATTCTAGAATATTTATTATAAATATGTATATTATAGAATGGAAAAAGGAAGAATGATGATTGTTCACTCTGCAATAATTGGCATTTTATTATACATTTTTATGATTTATATACTTCATCAACCACAAATGGTTGCTGAAAACCGAAGTATTTTATTGGCTAGTTTGGTATTAATATATATGATTTTATTTGGTCATGGATTACCTACTTCAATAAACCAAAATCTATTTTAAGTATATTATTAGAATAATTGTAATAATATAATCATTTTAAAAACTTGCTAAAATATTTATTTAAGCAGTAGATTTGCCTCGCCCCCTGCCTGCAGATGATCCTCTTCCAGCACCTCTTCCTCTAGAGGGGCCTCTGCCACCTGTAGATCCTCTACCAGCAGTAGCAGTAGCAGTTTGAGAAGGTGCAGCTTGCTGTCTAGGCTTTTTAGCAGGCGTCCATGATTTATCTGCATCATCGGATGCCTTTTGCACCGGTGTTTGCACAGGCTTTTGTGTCTGATCCTGACTCTTATCTTGTGTCTTGTAATTTGTTCTAGTAGCAAGCAACTCATGTCTAGTCTCGCACATGAGCTTACCACCCTTAATTCCACTCACATCTGACGCTTGGAATTCATGATCGCCATTAGCCACAGAAGATAATGCAAACTCGACATACTCACCTTGAACCAAATACTTGTATTGCTGCGCATCAACCTTAACTGAACTGTGATGAACAAAAATGTCGGATCCGCTCTGTGCTCCGTCAGTTACGGTAATAAAGCCATAACCTGCCTTGTTATTGAACCACTTGACGCGACCAATGAATCTATCAGAAGATGTAACGGTGGATTGTGAAACAGAAGACGTGGATGCCATTTCGATTTATAATTAATATACATATTTTGTCTTTAAGCTGTTTTAAGGAATTATTAATTAGTTTTATTAGATTATTTAGGAAAAAAAATAATATTTTATATTGGGGGTAAAATTGATACAAACTTTTTTATTTCTTTCCGATAAATCTCGACATCGCAATTTCCGCCTTTGCATCGCCAATCTCATAAATTGTTTTCGTCTTGAATTCGTATATCTCTACAAAAGACAATTTGATTTCTTCATTCTCTAAAGCGCAACCATATACTTTCTCCTGCTTTTGTTTGAACATTGACTCTGAAATAGCAGTGGTCCAAGCAAATAAATGGATCTCTTCGTCTGATCCGCCCGGTGAGGCAAAATAGGATCCTAACCTTTGTAATTCACATTTATGTTTGATGTCAATTCCTGTCTCTTCCTTGACTTCCTTTAGCACTACTGACACGATATTACCATCAGCGTCCATCATCCCGGCAGGAATTTCTCGCGCTTTTCTTCCAATTGGCAGCCGATGTTGTTCGCAAAGCAGCACATATTCTTTATCTTTTTCTGAGTCATTGTTTAGCACTTTGACTATTATTAAGATGGCCACTGAGTCACCTCTGATAAATGAAATATTTGACATGATCTTTTTGCCTGTATTATAGTCGTATGCTTCGGTAGAGCATTTTACGAATCCAAGTTTAAACGGATTATATGCAGTATTCGGTGCTGAAAACCAATCAATATCGGTAATGGTAACTGAACGAACTTGAATCTGCTCTTGATCGAACTTTTTTAGCCAGTTGATAAATTTTGGCGCTAGAATAAGAGAGTCCATCTGATCTTCTAGGTGTGCAAATCTTGGGATAATTTCTACAATAATATTATATGACACGTGCATAAACCATTTTCTAGATGGTTTATATTTTCTATTCATAAAGCTATAGACATATGCGAATATGCCACATAATAAGACAGCTGTAATATTAATAATTAATCCGAACATTTTTGTTAGTATTGGCTTGAAATGAATACTAACAAATATAATAAGAAAATTTATTTCAATTTTTTAGGGGAACTTCGCTCCCTATGAGCCCTCATTTCTATTTAAAAATTTATATGTTTCTCTATATTTAAGAAATTGGTCTAAGTTCCGCCTCCAAAATAGAAATCAATTCGCCATAGTTTGGCGCTTCTTTGAATCCCAAAATTCTAATTTTTGCTAGCATTTCTTTCATGAATGGACTATATGAATGGCAATCTGAATTTGTTAGTTGCTCCTTTAAAAGAGCAATCTTGAATATATCCCTTTCCTTTAACCAAGGTAATGTGCCTCCTTTCAAAAGAAAAAGAATTACGTATATACACGATTCCACATCATCTCTTCTAGCAGGTTCTATACCCTTGTGAACATTTAAGCTAACAAAATTCACAGAGCCAATTATAGATTTGTTATTTGCCGGCTGTGGTTCTTCTATGTGTCGTCCATTGTAATCATATCGCTTGCATAAGCCGAAATCTATCAAATACAATTGCCTGTTAGATCCTAGCATAAAATTATCGGGTTTTATATCGCGATGTAACAAATATTTGTTATGTAATGTTTCAATTCGTTTTATCATTTGGATTCCAAGTTGCAAGACAATTTTTAGATCCAATGACTCTTTGATTTTTATAAGCTTTGTTAGAGAACAAACTAACAAATCGACCACTAGGTAGCTATATTGTTCATCCACTTGATACCATTTTAGGTGTAAGAATCCTGGCTCTTTGGATAAATATTGATATACTCTTGCTTCATTCTTTAGCGAAGAACTTGTATCAGATTTGCGTTCCATTTTGACGGCAACTAGCTCGCCGGTTCTAATATGCTTTGCTTTGAATACCTGACCAAAAGATCCCTCATTCAGTTTCTCTAGAATCTCGTATTTGTTAGATATGATCATTTGGTTTATACTGTTAGTATAACTTTATTAGGTTTCTATTAAAAATTGAAATAAAAATAGGTTCTAAAATTAATTATATTTAAAAATAAAATACATTAATATAATTATGCAAGAAGAATTGATTGAAGAAGAGGAAGAGTTTGAAATATTAGTTTATCCAAAAAAAAAAGTTAAAGAAGCTATAACAATAGAAAAATTTACGCAGAGCCAATCTCATGGATTATTTTGGGACAGCGATATTCGCACCGCAGTTTTTGGTCTAAATCAATGTATCAATGATACCAAAAAATATGATATTGAAGCTGAAGAAAATAAATTTGATCATGAAGAAAATGTCTCTATCAAGACTTCATCTAACAACAACATCGATTGCGGCGATATTTTGCGGTTCTTTAATGGCGACTTCTCCAAAAAATATACAATCATATTGATCCGGTATGAACAAAAGTCGGATACTAAATGTATAAAAGAAATTATCGAGATTGCTTATACTTCCTGGCTAAGAGATCATCTCTTCGGCACAATTACCTTAGAAGTTTTACAACAATATGTAGATTTTGTTAAAGCCATTCCAAGCGGACCTGTGGGAGAAGAGATAAAAAAGGAATACAAGTTCAAAAAAAATGCCTTGCAAAAAGATTATAATATGGCAATCAATATTAGCCCTAAAGTGGATTCAAAATCACAGCGCCGTGTTCAATGTTCTATTCCAAAAGTTAATGAACTGTTAGCGCAATTTCCCGAGATAATCATTTCAAGGACTACAGAACCTATCGTCAGACAAGTGCCTATTACAAAAGAAATACATTCTCAACCAAGAGTTCGCAATAAAAAAATAAAAGGCGAATTAAAAGACGGTGCAATAGTAACTATAACTGAAATATAATAAATTATCTAAACCAGTTTATTTATTTCTCGAATGATCTCCTGCTTTCCGATCGATTTGGGTCCAACAGTGTTGTCTTTTGCATATTCTATTTGTCGCATCTTTTCAATAAATTCTTTTTTGTTAGTAATTGCCGGTCCAAATTTAATAAAGTAATGCGATTGAAAACTCTTTTTATCTAATTCCATATCATCAATAGTCCCGGCATTTACCCCTACTCGTCTGAATGAAATATCTGGATTTTCGTCTTGTTTGACAAACTGGAATATGCTTGGATTTAATTCCAACTTAGCAATCTGGACTCGTTCTTGTTCTCGTTTTTGCCATATTTGAAAGACACATGGCACATCTATTGATAAGCCATCTTGTAAGAATGAGTTTGGTTCCAAGTCCGCTTGAAACCCCAGATGAAATCTTGGCGGAAAATGCCTTTGCATGCTGTCTTTTTTGAAACTCTTGGGCAGAATAAATGATATACTGTCTGCAAATTTGGCTGACTTTTTTATAAACTGAATTGCTAGTGAAGATTGTCGACCGAATGGCGGATTGCCAATTACGTGAATTTTTCCTAGCATATTTGTAAGCGCATCACTATTAATCAATAAATAATCTGCCTTTATTATTAAGACATGTTCCGGTTTGATGTCGTAGAACATTGTATTCTGACATCGCTGCATTATTTCTGGAATAAAGGATCCGTTGCCTGCGCTTGGCTCGATAACTAGATCTTCTATAAAATCAATTTGTATATGCTGTGAAATATGTTCTAAACACATTTTTGCGGTCGCAGGATTCGTGTAAAATTTATCTATAGTGTCTCTTTTTAGACCTGTTTTTATATTTTGATTGCTTGAAGACATTGTATTAAGTTATTATTAATAATGTAATATTATTATATTATTAATTCAATTTTATTATTTAAAGAAGAAAAAGAAAAAAGAGCCGAAGCCCTTTAATATGTTAGTAATGAATTTAAATAATAGTAATAAATATGGGCTTACCTTTATTGGTTGGATTGCTGCTGCATTTGATTTATTTTTTTTAATTTTGTTTTTAATTTTGTTTTTTATATTTTTTGATTTTGATTTTTAATTTTGATTTTTAATTTATAAAAGCTTTATTGTAGATGTTTAATAGTTATCACAAAAGTATTTGGATGCGTTCATTCTTTCTGAATTCATTTCGATATTTTGATCAGTATATCCGCGTGTTGCAAGTTCAACTGAAGGAGATCTGATAAGCTGCTGTGGTTTTGGATAATGGATTGAATATAACTCGTCGTCATCAGAGTCATCATGTGACTTATTGCGAACCATTTGGTGCGGCATTGATTGCCATATTGGAATTTCGGAATCAAATTTTGCGAGCATCTTTGCTGCATTTAGTTCTGCTAAATCCTTTTCTTCTTGTTTCTTTTTCTCTGCTGCTTCTTGTTGTTGGCGTTTGATTTCTTTACTGCATTTAATATCATAATAGAAGCTATTTTCTTCGCCAAATATCTCCATGTTGAGGCGCTGAATTTGATTTTCATTGTCTTTATTTGCCATTATTAATGACGTGGTCATATCGTAACTATTTTCTTCATATTGACCTAATTTGTTTTCGAGGTGCTCAATTTTTTCTTGTTGCAGTTTAATAAATAAACGCATTTCTGCCATTTCTGCTCGCATCTCGTCTTGAAATCTGTCCGTCTTTTTATCTAGAGCTTCAGTTTGCTCGAATAGCTTCTCGGTAGATGCCGCTAGCTGACTCGTATTCACTTGTGTTCTTGGCAGCGGATTCTTGTTCGGCAAAATGATCCAGAATTCACTACGGTTATGATCCACTGTTAGTTTGATTGATTGATGTTTTGCAAAGTTGTAGGATGCTTCTGAATTCGATGACCAACTGCTTAGCTTTATGAATGCGCTGTTGTGTAACGGCTTGCCGGTTTCTTTGTCTTTTGTTAAAACAAAATCGCAGTATTCTACGCGTCCAATATTGTTCTGTAAAAACGTGCTTTTAACTTGATCTTCTGTGATTCCAAAACCTATACGGGGTATATATAGGTGTAAATTATTTTCTATTGATTGCATATTTTGCATATTGTTTGATTGATTAGAAATAGAGTATGACATTTTATGTAAAGATTTAGTGTAATAATACTACTCATTATACCGTCATATAATATTTCAATTTTTTTTATTTTATATGAAAAAATGACGTTACTAAAAATTTTACCTTTCCCTTCGAGTAAATGAACGTTTAAAAGCGGTTAAAAATACATATTAATTCAAATAAAGAGTATAAAGACAATTTTACGTTACTATATATACATCTTTCGTTCTAAAATGGTTAAAATTTGCGAACTCATTTATCCTCAGGAAAATCAACAGCTAAACAAGGAATATTTTGATCAATATTTATATGATCTACATGATTTTCAAAAATGGTCAATCGACGCAACAATTAACGGTCACCATGTTCTCGCGTGTGCGCCAACCGGTTCCGGTAAATCGCTATGTGCCGAATTTGCAATAGATTTTTTTTGGAAAAAGGGAAAAAAATCTATTTATTGCAGTCCGATAAAAAGTCTATCGAATCAAAAATATTACGACTTTCAGCGCAAATTTCCGGAAATAAGCATTGGTCTTGTTACCGGTGATATTAAAATAAATGTTACAGCGGATGTGCTCATTATGACAACTGAAATTTTATTATCTACTATTTTGAATGGTAAAGAAATTTCTGATTTAGGTTGCATTATTTTAGATGAAATTCATATGATTGGCGACAAGGACCGTGGTCACGTTTGGGAGAATAGTATCTTACAGATACCTGAACATGTGCAAATTATTGGTCTATCAGCAACTCTAGATAATCCCGAGCAGTTCGCTTATTGGATAGAGACTAAAGGGCAACAAAATTCGACTACGTCTTTTCCCTCGACTACGTCTTTTCCCTCGACTACGTCTTTTCCGGTTTCCTTAAAGCAAGTCTATCTAACACGAAAGCTGATTCGACCCGTCCCTTTGACGCATTATTGTTTCATTACCGTAAACAGCGGCATTTTCAAGGCGATCAAAGACAAGGCAGTCCATCAAGAAATCAATGGTTTAATCGATAATACATTTGTAATTCAGAACTCTGATGGCGCATTCAATGAGCAAACTTTTTTAAAAATAAATAAGATGCTGACCTTATTTGATAAAAATGAAGTCCGTGTTAGAAGACAACATGTGTTAAATCAAGTGTCCAAGTTCTTGGTTGAAAAGGAAATGTTGCCTGCTTTATGCTACGTTTTTTCGATCGCAAAACTAGAAAAATATGCTGAAGAATTGACTTGTCCTTTGTTAGAGTTCGACTCTAAAGTGCCATATACAATCGCATATGAATGTGAGCAAATTCTGAGGCGGCTGCCAAATTATAAAGAGTATTTGCATTTACCCGAGTATGTCAAGCTAGTTGCTATGTTACAAAAAGGCATCGGAATACATCATTCCAAGATGATTCCTGTCTTACGCGAAATAGTCGAGCTCTTGTTTGCTAGAGGACTGATCAAGATGCTATTTTGCACCACATCGGTTGCCATTGGCTTAAATTTGCCCGTGAAAACATCCATATTTACGGACATTTACAAGCACAATGGCGAACATATTGCGATATTAGAAGGACATGAATATGTTCAGGCCGCGGGCCGTGCGGGGCGACTTGGTATCGACTCGGTAGGAAATGTCGTCCACTTAAATAATCTTTTTCAAAGAGTTGAAATGTCTTCTTACAAGAAGATGCTAAAAGGTGCGCCGCAAAAGCTCATATCTAATTTCAAAGTCTCCTATAATCTGCTTCTAAATATGATCGAATCAGGGTTAAAAGATTTGGCAAAGAGGAGCATGATCCAGTATGAAATTGGCAGCCAACTGGCTAGTATTAAGGGTGATATAGACAGAGTTGCCGCTAACATCGATAAAATCCAAGGTTCTTCAAGAAAGGTCCCCGATAATGTGCTAAAAGAGTATCTAGATTTGAAGGCAAAGCAGCCGACTTTAGTAAATAAGAAGCGCAAAGAAGCGGAGCGCGCTCTAAGCAAATTAGAGGACGAATATAAGACGATTGTAAAGGATGCTGAGTCCTTTAAGAGATATCTAGATAAAGACCTAGAGCTATTTAAACTAACAAACCATTTTACACATGTTGAACAGTTTTTAGATGACAATATAAAAACCATATTGAAAATGTTGGAAACAGATGGATTCATAGAAAAAGAGGAAAAAGAGGAAGATAAATATAAGCTTTTGTTAAAAGGTCACGTTGCGACTCATTTCAGAGAAGTGCCTTGTCTCTTATTTGCAAACCTAGTATTAGATAAAAAGTTGGACACATTTTCAACAAAAGAAATAGTTGGAATTCTCAGTTGTTTCGCGAATGTAAAAGTCTCTGATGATCAAAGATCTATTATACCGGCCTCTGAAAATAAAAAAGTGATTACGTTAATCAAAGAAATACACAATTCTTGCAACACATTTATAGATTTAGAAGCCAAAAATGGCTGCAATACAGGCACAGATTATACCATGATTTTCGATCTAACTGACTACATTATGTCTTGGTGTGATTGCGAATCAGAGCCAGAATGTAAGCTATTGTTGCAGCAAATATCGGAAGAAAAGGGCATATTTTTAGGCGAATTCGTCAAGGCTATTTTGAAAATTGTCGCGATTTCTTTAGAAATGGCGGCCGTCGCCGAACTTGTTGGTGACATGGAACTTTTGAAAAATCTCAGGGGGGTCCATTTGACTTTGCAAAAATTCGTGGCGACAAATCAGTCGCTGTATGTATAAAATTTGGATCCAAATAAATAATATATTTTCTCCATATATTTAGGGCAATTTTTCTTCCATAGGGGAACCCTGGGCGCCGAGTTTGTCTCCGTCTCAGAAACCGAAATAATCTTGCTTTTTATCTTATCATTCTCAATAACAAAATAAAGAATATACTCATTTTCTTATGGTGTGTCGCTCCATCGCTACTTTTATACATTAAATTGGAAAAAGAAAAACCCATTTTGGACATTTATAAATGTCCATTTTTGAGAACCTAATAGAGCCTTTGGATAAAAACAAAAAAAAGTGATTTGTTACCATAATGGTCTAAATTTCAAAATTTTCAGAAAAAAGTTGTTACCATAACTTTTCAAAAAAAAGCGTCAAAAACTGGACATTTTTCCTCGCGACCTAATATATAGCCATGTTTAGCAACTTTTTTCAAGCCAAAACAAGCTTTAAATTTTATTGCGAAAATTGTGACTATGGAACGAGCAAGAAGAGTAATATAGACTCGCACTATTTGACTGCAAAACACCAATCAGCAACCATCGGCAACCAAAAAGTAGCCAAAATATGCCTCGATTTTACCTGCCAACTTTGCGAAAAAAATTATAAAGATAAAACAGGATTATGGCGCCATAAAAAAACATGCCAACCGATCAATGAAGAAAAAGGTAAGGAAAAAGAAGACAATGAAATCATCAAAATGCTCATAAAGGACAACTCTGAAATGAAAACAATGATGTTGGAGGCATTCAAGTCACTTCAACCTAATATGATGAACAATAGTCACAACAATAGTCACAATACGACTAACAATAACAACCATTTTAACCTGCAAATATATCTGAACGAGACCTGCAAAGATGCGGTTAACCTCACAGATTTCGTCGATTCCTTGCAAGTCAAGTTGAAGGATCTAGAAGAAACAGCTCGTCTAGGTTATTCAGAAGGGGTCTCAAAAATATTCATCAACGGGCTAAATGAGCTAGATGTATGTAAGCGACCCATTCACTGTAGTGACGCAAAAAGAGAGACACTATATGTAAAGGATAAAAATGAATGGACAAAAGACGCCGATAAAGTGAAACTAACAAGTGCCGTAAAAATGATAGGAAAAAAGAATATTCAGCAGATTTTCGAGTGGCAAAAGAAATATCCAGAATACAACGATCCAGCATCAAGACAAAACGATAAATACCTAAAAATGCTGTGTAATGCGATGAATGGATCTACCGATGACGAACAAGAGAAGAACATGGAAAAGATCTTAAGAGCCATCACAAAGGAGGTCATAATAGATAAGCAATTGGTTTAATTTTTAGTGACGCCATTTTTTACGTATATTTATAAAAAAATTGAAATACTTTTATATATATTTTTTATATTCAATATTAAAAACTATATACTACTTTTAAAAATGACTGAACAAAATACTACTATTTTCAATGCTTCCAATAACGTTGAATTGGCAACAAAAAAACCAAAAAATAAAAAAATTAAACAGGATAAACTAGCTAAATTATGCGAAGAATTAGAATTCTTCATTGAAGAAGAGCCCAATTCATTTGTCACTCAAATCAGACGAAGGGATATTTTAACAAACATGCTTCTAAATATTACCCTAGGTGGAGCACTATTATTCGATCTTTTAATGACAGACAATAAATCAGAACCAAGCGAATCAAGACAAGGCGACCTATTCGAGACCATTTGCGAAATACTCGTTATTTTAAAATGTATTCCGGGGATTGATTACAGCAACATTTTATGCGGCGATTGTTCCTCGCTAAAACCAGTAACAAATATTAAGAATGTCTTATCCAACAAAATTCATCAAGGCGGCAATGTGTCAGATATTACAATTGAACATGAAGGCACTATTATCGGATTCTCAAGTAAATACAAAAAAAAGGTTAGCAGAAAAGGGACCGATCTCTCAGACCTAGACAGCACATTAAAACAACATGCAGTGAATTACAAGATTGGTCTATTTGTAAAGGATAAGCAAGATATTTCTAACAGCAAAAAAGTCGACATCCACAATAATGCTTTTGAAAAGGCAAGAGCAGACAATTTATTATTCGACACGAAGGACATTATTAATGCTTTGGACAGATTCAGCGAGCGATACAAAGCCAATGTGTTTACTACTGATGATTTTATTGAACAGAACATAAATGCGGAACTCTTAGCATCGCCAAGAAAACAATTGGTAGAAAAATTACACCAGCGAATGACCAGAATCAAATTTGAAAATTCTATTTTAAAAAATAGTAAGAAAATGTGGTGTATTTCTCATAAACCAAGGAGTGGAAAAAGTATCACTATTTTGCTTCTATGCAAATACTTGCTAGAAAAGGCATCCGGATATAACAAGATACTGATCATGACATCTGTTCCTGCTACGATTAACAGCTTTACCAAGGATTTAGAGGAATATATCGATTTCAAAAATATAAATTATTTACAAACGGACGAACTAGATGCCGCTTTTGACCCCGCATTTAGAGGAATTGTCTTTTGCAGCGTTCAATATTTGAAATCCGATCTAAAGGGCACAAAAAAGGAATTTCTTAAAACTATGGGATTTGACGCAATTATCACAGATGAAGCGCACCAAGGATCGTCAACTGTCAAAACTCAGAAGGGTATTTTGGAGGTTGACTCTGACAACACCGACAGCGAGATCGAAGATATTCGCAAAACCATAAAATTAAATATATTTGCGTCAGGAACTGCGACCAAAACAAAAAAATATTACAGAATTAGCGATGCATTTACATACGAATGGGAAATTGAAGACGAAGGACACATGAAAGAATTGCTAAAGCCGGAACTCTTAACTGAAGAAAGAGACGCCATTATTCAATACATGGTTACAAGACATGGTCCAGTCTTTTTACAGTGTTTGCAAAATAATACATTGAATCAAGATTACTCAATACATCCAGCACAAGTTCTGATGAAGTATTCTATTCCACAGTCCTTGATGGACGACATTGTCAAATACAACGCAGAACACAATGCAAATTTCGGCTTCAGCTATACTTCATTGTTCGCCTTAAAGCAGGAAACCAATGACAAGGGTGAAATAGGTTACGTGGAAGAATTTGACATCTGCAAATATGGACAGGATGGGATTGATATTCTCAAGGGTTTATTAGAGTGCGTCATTTCTAAAAACATGATGAAAAGAGATACAATTATGAAACAAGTTGAAACCACTCAAACCAGTTTTAATTCAAGAAAATCTACTGTAGATCAACCGCTGCTATTTATTATGTATTTACCAACACACACCAGAAATAATACGATTGCGTTATTGCAAAAAACCCTTAAGGCGTTTTTAGAAACGCATAACTTGTGGAGTGATTACAACATTGAATATTCAAATTCAATAGAAGACAGCGGGGATGTTAAAGAAGAATATGATGATTTTATTAACACTAAAATGAGAAAAACAAGAGAAGAAAAAAAGAGAGGATGCATATTGCTTCTGGGCGACAAAGGCAGTGTTGGAATAACATATAATGAATGTGATGTAACAATTTCGTTGGACGACGGTCATAATTTAGACAATTATAAGCAAAGAGTTTCCAGATCACTAACACCAGCTCCCGGAAAAACACTAGGAATTTGCGTAGATTTAAATATTCAGCGCGTCTATTTGTATTTAAATGATATGATACACAGACATCGCAGAAATACAAAGACGGTAAAGACCAATGCGGAAATATTACAATACTACTTTGAACACAATATATTCTTATTTGATCCGCAGCGAATCAATAATGGGAAACTAACAAGGGTGCAAATCGCATCATTCTACGAAAAAGAAGCAGACAACATTATGAAGGAAATAGATGATACTCTTATACTTGAACAAATAATTTGTGATGATGACTTGCGCGATGTTATTAAAATGGATTTTCAAAAGAGTTTGGCAGGCAAAAAAGCAAATTCAGATTTAGAAGGTGAACAACAAGATTGTCCTAAGGGCGAATCAACAAAGATACAAATTGATGCGCCGAAAAATCTAGATTCAAAAGATTTAGAAGACGAGGAGGAGTCTGAACCTTTAACAAAAGAAGAAGACGAAGTGATTGAGCAGATGATTAACCGGACTTGTGAAATGTGCAAGAGCTTCCTATTTCCGCTTTTAGCTCTTATTTCCAAGTCATACAAGATACATGACTTTAAGGAGATTTTCACTCATCCTAGAACTCAGGAATTAATTGTTTCGCTATTAAAGGACAAAAAAATTGAATTAAATAAAGATAATTATAGTATTATTATTAATATAATGAACCAAATAATGGACAATAACGATGAAATTGTTAATAACATTCGCGAGATTTATTCGACAGCATCATATGAAAAATTACAGTATTTGATTGCCAAGCATTTTATTCCTACCAATGACGAGAAAAAAATGAACGCTGAATTTCCTACACCGGTTCTACTTGTTAAGGACATGGTTGCACCAATACCATCAGAATTTTGGACAGTGCCACGCGCAGTTTTTGAACCCTGTTGTGGTAAGGGTAATTTCATCCTGGAAATAGTTCGCAAATTCAACGCAGGGCTTTTAGCATTATATCCAGACAATGAGCTTAGAGTCAAGATCATCATGACACAGTGTATTTATTATGCAGACATTACTGCTCTAAACATCTTCATTACAACTCAGTTGCTACGATGTGAATTTGAGAGCATATGCGGGCAATCTAGTGATGATATTGATTTTGATTTCAACTGCTACACAGGAGATACGCTCGAATTAGATGTCGCTGCTACATTTGGAATCACTGAATTTGATGCAGTAATTGGAAATCCGCCTTACAATAAAGCAAAAGATGATGCATTAAAAGGCGGATATGGAGGCAGAAGTTTATGGGATAAATTTGTGGTTAAATCGTTAAATAGTTGGTTAAAAGTTGACGGGTATTTATGCTTTGTGCATCCACCGTCTTGGAGAAAACCCAAACATTATTTATGGGACCTTCTCGGAAGAAAACAAATATTATATCTAAAGACATATTCAAAAAAGGATGGGTTTAAAATATTTGGATGTGCAACATTGGTCGATTATTATTTGTTAGAGAATAAAGATATTTATAAAGAAACCATAATTGACGGACAAGATGGTAAAACATATTCTATAAATTTGAATGATTGGAATTTCTTACCAAGTGGATCATTTGATAATATAAAACAAATATTAGGTAAAAATGAAGTTTTATATTCATCCTCAATTTATGATACACGAAGACCTTATGTAAATAATAAAAAAACAGACAAGAATACTTTACCAGTAGTTCATAATATGACAAAAAAAGATGGATTAGGATTTGTATATTCAAACGAAGATAAAGGACATTTTGGAGTATCAAAAGTAATATTGTCATTTGGCGAGTTTCAATATCCGTATAATGATTGGAACGGAGAATATGGAATGAGTCAAATATGTTATGGTTTAAAAATAAGCAGCAAAGAAGAAGGTGATAAAATTGTCGAAGCAATCAATAGTGCAAAATTTAAGGACATTTTAAAATATACAAAATGGAGCACATTTCAAACCGATTGGAGAATGTTTAATGAATTTAAACCGGATTTTTGGAAGGCATTTATTAATGAAGCAACATCTCAAGATATAACTTTTATAATTGAAGACGAAGACGAAGAGGAGTGCGAAAATAATGAAGATGTATAAATATTAAATTAGATTAGATTAAAATAGATTAAATAATAAAATATTTTTTATTTTATTATAAAATAATATTCTAATTCAGCACTAAAAGGCCCGGCAGGGACTGCCTTTGCACAAGGCCCGGCAGGGACTGCCTTTGCACAAGGCCCGGCAGGGACTGCCTTTGCACATCATCCCAGAATATCAAGATCCAAATTAAGTCAATGTTACTCAACTTCCGCCAACAAAAGGCTTGTTAACTTCTTCCTCTGCTTTTTTAAAAATAGGAGCAGTTACACCTCAGCCTCCTTTCATTATATTTCTACGCCTAACCGTTTTGCATCGTCTTTTTCTACGACAAGTTTTCTTATGTCTACGACTAACTCGCTTCTTTAAGTATTTCATATATTATAACAATAAAATATAATATATAAATTTCTATATTGTATTATCAAAGTTAATACTTATATAGTCGCTTCGCTTATATAGTCGCTTCGCTTATATAGTCACTTCGCTTATATAGTCGCTTCGCTTATATAGTCGCTTCGCTTATATAGTCGCTTCGCTTATCCCATCATCCAACGCATTTCGCTATATGTCATTTGCCGCCCTGTTTGTTCCTTAAAAGTATTAAATGCGGTTTGAATACGATTCAATAAAATATCAGGATTATTTAAAGCATGCATGCTTTCATTTAAGGATGTAAAATTAACGGTGTTTTCAATGTCAGTCATAACTCTTTCCATTTGTTCAGCTGATAAATTTTTGTTAGTAGTAAGATCATCTGTAGGTTCAGGTTCACTAATTTCCTCCTTATCTAGTTCTTCTAAAGAAGGAAGCTCATCATCACAAATGATATTTATTTTTTCGGGAATATTTAATTCTGAGACTAAAAGATCATCAGCATTAGGTTCGAATTCTAAAATTTCTTCTAAAGTATCAACACATTTATTAACACAATCGCAATTATCACAATCCATTATATAAAATATACAAATATATCTTTATGTTAGTTTGAATAAATAAACATATTATAAAACAATTTGAAGCCGAATTTTCTTCTTAAATTTTTCTTCATTATTAAACAGAAACAGCTTATATTTTCTTGCAGCATAATTGTCCATATTTTCCCGAACAGTGATCTTAGAAGTCATTTTAAGTTCAGGTAAATACACAATATATTGAAATAGACCATCCCCTCTAACAAGTTTATCAAAGCAATATCCATCATAAATACAATCTAAAATAGCCAAATTTTGAGCACTAGTATTAAGCAACACACAATCATTTTGCACCCGACGTATTGCACGCATCGTTACATTAATGTAGTCAATTTTTTGAATCCAATTCGAATAAAATTCAAAGGCACTTTCAGACAATGTTACAATGCCTAAAACTTGTTGCAACTTGATCATGTTAAGTAAGTCAACAAGGCGACGAATCGGCGACGTAATATGTATATAAGCATCCATGTCAAGTAGCTCGTGTTTATAAAAAGACGGATCATTATCATCAAATAAACTGATATCAATATATTGACCATATGTGCTGTTCCAAATTTTGATAAACTTGCTGACATCTTCAGGTAAGGAATCAGACAATAATGAATCGGACAATAAGGAATCCTTTTCTGGCCCTTTTTTTGTAACAACTGTGGAGCGAAATATTCCGACTTTAGACTTAAGCAGTTCTTTAGCGGAAAAATAATTCATAAGAATCATTAGATATGAAACCACTTCGTGACTATTTTTCACATTACTAATATAGCGATAATTTTTAGACAGTTTTTTCACAGTATCTAGCAATAAGAGATAATCTTTAGAAGCTAACAATTCAGTCTCTTCATAAACGTAATTTTTCTTAACCCGAATAATGCAATTTGAATATTTGATAGAAACGATTTCATTAGAACGCGGATTTACAGTTAAATCTAGAACAAAGGCGCAACGAGTGCTTCCTGACTGTAATGAACACAAACAATCGGAAAGAATGGTCGGCAGCATGGGGCGTTTTTTGTCGGGTAAATAGATGGTAGAGATGCGTTCAGAGAAGCTAGACCAGAGATTTAGCGAATCCATCAGGATCGTTACATTGGCAATGTAAATGCTGAGTAAGATCATATTATCGTCTAATGCTTTAATACTAAATGCGTCGTCAAAGTCGTTGCTGTTTGCGGGATCAATGGAGAATATATTATGGTCAAGAATGCGCGATTCTATATGTTTGTTAGAAGCAACGCCTTGGATAAAGTCGTCGTGTGTAATGGCTTTAAATCCGATTGCCTTGCTAGTATCTTTGGTGAATTTTTGTATTGATGAATTCAGACTTTTGCAGTAAAGTTGGTATTCATAAAAATTATCAAGGATATCAACCGGACCAATGGTTTGAGAAATCGATGCCTTTACATGTTTTTCAGACCAATCTGAAAACCGAATAGTGACATATAAATTGGTGAAAACCTTGGAAAATCCGACATGTTTGTGCTCATATGGGACTAAAAAGGTAGGCAACCGGACATCATCGGGGATGCATTTATACAATAATTTGCCTTTTAAACTATTCGCTCTACCAGAGGTGCTATTCGCTCTACCAGAGGTGCTATTCGCTCTACCAAAGGTCTTATCCCCATTAAGAATCAGAACTGCAGGAATATTATCCATACTTCTAACAGAAGAATGAACAATTTCTACATTACATTTATCCTTGCTCTTATTTAATGTAAACACATCCCCAGTAAATAATTTATGTTGAATAGGATTGCATTCAAGATCAACTGATATGGGTTCTAAAGTGGTCGCGTTATAAACCGACCAATTGGAATAATTACGATTATCAATAATGATTTTTAACAGTGTCATAATGTATTATAAATAATAAATAATATATAATATATTACCAAATAGTCTTTAACTTGTTTTGCAAACTAACAATGGGTGCGCCCTACATGCGCCTACATGGGCTGCAAAGTGGCGACATTTGCGGACCTATTGTGCCCTACATGGACCTACATGAGATGCATGCATCTAAAGTTCGCTCCCTACATTCGATGTAGGCGCCTCTATATCATCGACATTGGGCGCAGAATCCGGCAACAAAATATCAGCAATGTTAGTTGTATTTGTATTTGTATTTACATTTACATTTACATCTACAACTTCTTCATTTATATCTTCTTTTATCTCTTGTTCTTCTACAGGCTTCTTTAAATCTATTTTTTTCGCTATTTTTCGTTCCACATTTTGGTTCTGCAGGGCATACATGAATATATTGGGACTAATGGCAATATTATTCATATACGTTCTATATCGGAAGCAACTAACACTTGTATTTTCGGCAAATTTAAATGAATACCACCAATAAGCGGGGATAAATAAGAACTTACCGGGTGTCAAAACGATTTCTAGGCATTTAATCTTATCAAAATCCGCCTTGAACTTCGATTGAGGGGCCCATGGATTAACAGGAGATCTAAATTCAAAATTCTCATAGTCGTTTATGGGATACAAATATTTTGCACTTTTAGGTGGCGCCATCTTAATAGATAACGATCCTTGTGTCACTACGAAATAATTTCTGTAGTTCATTTCATATCTAAAGGGAGTCTCTAGGCCATCCGAGCCAAGCATAATATCATAATTACAATTTGAGACCAATCGTGGTCTTAGAAATTCATCGTTATATGACATATTTTTGATGACACCTGTTTCAGTCAAAAAATCCATATTATTTTCACTAAAATAGACGGAATTTGAATCCTCTTGAAATAATTTGCAGGCGATATGTAGTGGCAATGGAAGATATAATTCTTCTACAGTAGAAGAATTATTTGTATCTATATTATCGCGAATTTTGACTTCAAATACTGGATAGTTGTCTAGGAGAGCAGTTTTGTTAGTTGATTGCACTATTTTATTGATATCCTCATCACAATCAAACAAAACAGGCTGTCTTAAATCACAAATCTCCTCCATTCTATCCTTTGACGCTTGCTCTATTTCATAAATTTCTAGATCATCGCTGGTCTTTAAATGAAACTGAATGTGAAGATAAAAAAACAATACAATGCAAAATATAAAAATTCCTGTTATTATTTCTAACATATTTAATTAAAAATAATAATATAATTTTCCACCTTTACCGTATTCGCTTTGCGAATACTACAAAGCTGGAGGCAAACTTTTAAGGAAACTACGTTTCCTTAAAAAGAATGCTAAAACGAAACTTATGTATCTTAAAAAGGAAGGATCATAAGGAAACTACGTTACTATTTTATATGCCTTAGATCTTAGGTGCAATATAAAAGGCAACACTACTATCATCTCCTAAATCATATTTAATAGCCATTGGATATTCTGAACTAATAGATAAACTAACATTTTGTCCGAGCTTAGTAGATAAACACATCTTGCCAATATGATTTAAACTATACGAAATATCAATTATATCTCCTTCAGCAATCGCATATTCGTTTAGATCATCGATCGGAATATTTACCTTTAATTTACCTGTGTCACCGCTTGCATTAAATTCCAATACTTCTTCGCTACAAATAATATTCAGATTTGACCCGAAAACCATGAGTTCATTTATTAGCTCTGCAAAATTTTCGGATTTCATGGTGAAATCTACATCATATTCAACATCTGGAATGCCTAAAGTATCTTGTTCAACATCAATTAATCCTAATTCAAAAAAATGGTCGAATTTATTTTGAACTTCCTTTACCTTTTTGCCCTTTGACTTGGGTTCAACAAAGGATGACTCGACGTTACTATTAATATTACTAGATAAATTAATAAATATAGTATCTGGATTAACATCTTCTTCAAAATTGATTTCCATTTTACTATGTTTAAGAGCATAAGACATCATAATTGCAAAATTCGTGGAATCTAATGATATGTTAGTTGTCTCTTCAATTTGGTAAGAAGAGAACCATTGACAAGAAATAGTGATGCTAGAAAGACACACATGAGACTTGTCCATGGACTGAATATATAAACGCGTTTTGTCAAAATGTAGATTCAAATAAGAACCCCAATTTTTGAGAAGCTGGAACAAGGCAACAAACATTTCCATTTTCGATTTATTTTCAATAGAAAAACGCATTATTAAAAGAATATATTAATATAGATTGTTAGTTTTAATATGTTTTGTTAAGGTTTAATATATCTATTCTTTCACTAACACAAGCTTTTTGAGAGTATCTTTATCGATAAAAGTATTTATAATTTTAAAAATTGTTTCAAATACAAAAGAAGCGTTATAAATATAACATTTATTTAATCTTTCGGGGTATTTATTAGAAAAAAAATCCGCAATGGATCTAATATAACCACTATGTTTATCTATATCGGAAATAGTAAATGATTGTAAATTTATATGCACATTAAATTTATTATATTTCGACGCTACTGCAGATGTTACTTGATCCATATGTGAAGTAATTAAATCATGAGTAACAGGCATGCTAAAATATTTAAAAAATTTAAATTCAATAATAATACAATCATCTTTAATATGGCCAATTCCGTTTAAAATTTCATCAAATTTTCTTTGTCTTATCTTTTCAAGAATTTGTGTAGATTTAATATGATTTTTTTCAAATAAAATTTTACTGGTATATTCATTCGATTCAGTCATATTATTTAGTTATTATATATTATTACTTTTAATTTATAACTTTAATAATATATATTTATTCTTCAGAATTAAATTCTTGTTCAATTAATTCTTTTAAATTAGTGCCTACGATTTCCTGGGAACCATCTTCTCCATTTAAATCTTCAAAAGGTTCTTGGTCTCCTTCACCTTCTATATCTCCTTCCTGTCCATCATTTAAAAACTCTGACCCACCATCCATGCTGTAAATACTATTTAATGCCATAATTTTGTTACTATTATCCATTGTTAGATTCTGTAAGGCAGTTAGAAGCTCTTTTGTCTCTGCAAGCTCCGTTTTTAAGCTGTCGATTTGTTGCTTCAAGGCCACATTTGTATTCTTAGATTGCACTACAATAGGCTTGATGGTTTCAAATTGTTGCTTAAGAAGGGCGATATCTTGATTACCGCTTGCACCTGATGGCTTCTTCTCTAAAGCATCAATTCTACTAATGAGCGATTGAATAACATGCTTATCAACTAAAATGTTATCTTCATCGCCGGCAAACTCCGACCCACCTTGACCTAGACCATTGATCAACTGTGTTTCGACCTTACCTAAACGCAGAGTAATAAGAGTAATTGCCTGAGCGAGTGTCATCTTATTAAGGCCATTTAGACCCGACGCAGTCTGAGGTTGTTGCATTTGCTGTTGTTGTTGTTCCATCATTTGTTTTTGCGCTAGGGCGGCATTTTGGCCAGCAAGACGGCCGCTGACTTGACCTGAACCGGGACCCATACGTTGCTGCTGTTGCCCTGCAGCAAACATTTGCGATGAATTAATAGATGGCTGAGGACCGCGACCAGGAGCAGCGGTCTCGGGAGGACCAGCTCGTCTTCTTTGCGCGGCTTGAACAGATCGATTTGCGCTCATAATTTATAGTATTCTTTATTATATTGTTTCTAAATTCTTTACGCGGTTATATATTAAGGAATAAATAGACAATGAATTTATTTGCTAAATATTTTATCTAAATATATATATTAAGGGAATTCTTTAAGCAATCATTGCAACCTTAATTGCTTCATGCGACTGATAACCTTTTACAACAAAATCCTCTACTTGATAATCATTTATATTTTCTTTTACTTCTTTTATAGATAAAGTTGGGAAAGGATAAGGCTTTCGTGTAATTTGTAATTTACAAGCATCAATTGCATTTTCGTATATATGACAATTTCCTATAAAATATATAAATTCATAAGCTTCAAGTCCACAATGTTTTGCTAGTAAATGAGTAAGAAAACTATATGATGCTATATTTATTGGCTGACCTAAAAATTCGTCTGCACTGCGCTGCATCATACAGCAGCTAAGTTTGTTACCATCATGCACATTAAATTGACAAAAACAATGGCAAGGCGGGAGACACATTTGATCAAGCTGACTCGGATTCCAAGCAGTCATAATTAGGCGTCGACTGTTTCTTTTTGCAGGATCTTTAAGTTGGTCAATGATTTGCTGTAGTTGATCGACACCCGAATCGCTATCGCTTAATAATTTCCCTGTCTGATTATCATAAGGGGCGTTAAAGTTGCGCCATTGTCTCCCATAAATAGGACCAAGCATACCTTCCGGATTGTCATGCAATCCTCTTGAATCCAAGAATTCACGAGACGAATTGCCGTCCCAAATATGGACACCCTGTTCTTGCAACAATTTGTTGTCAGTTTCGCCGCGAATAAACCACAAAAGCTCCTTTAAACAAGTCTTCCAAGCAGTCTTTTTTGTAGTCAAGATTGGAATCTTTCCATCAGCTAATGAGAAACGCATGGAACGCCCAAAAACACTTTTAGTTCTTCCATTGCGACCTTCTTCCCAAGTGCCATTATCAAGAATGTCTTTGATCAAATCAAGATATTGTTGCTCTTCTAAGTTTACGACCAAAGCGTCAGCGACCAAAGCGTCAGCGACCAAATTAGTATTTGCATTAATTGCCGCAAAAATATTATCTGAAATTTTCGTGTTAGTTTGTTCCATAATAATAGTATTTAGAATTTGTCTTTAACTAAAAACTTGTAATATTTATAATATTTTAATAGGTTTTAATTTCTTATTATAACCTATATAGGAATATGGAAAGTTTAGATGAATTATCAAAAGCAACAAGCGGTAAACCTGGATTTTTTAAACATGTTTTTAATTTTAATGATGACTCTAAATCAGAAATGATGAATATTGTTCAATACGCTGTTTTAGCTCTAATTCCAGTTATAATAATGAATAAAGCGATGCAAAAATTTGTCCCTGAAGCGGATGAAGAAAAAGGCAGTGCAGAGCTTTTAGCAGAAATAGTAGGTCAAGTTATAATCATGTTTTTGGGAATATTAATCATTCACAGAATAATTACATTTATACCGACACATAGTGGTGAAAAATACGCGGACTTTTCGGTTACAAGTATTATTTTAGCGATGTTAGTTATTGTTTTGAGTTTGCAGACTAAATTGGGAGAGAAAGTTAGTATTATTGTGGATCGCATTATGGAAGTATGGGAGGGTCCAAAGGATAAAAAAAAGGGAAAAAAAGGCCAAGGAAGCGTGAAAGTTAGTCAGCCAATTTCACAGAACCAGTCGATGGGGGCTTCTTCAATGTCACAATCAATGGGTTCTACATCGATTAGTTCATTGCCTCAACAAGAACAGGCTAGCCAACAGCTGCCCGATTATAATAATATGTATCAGCAAGATTCTACGCCCATGGTAGGTGCAGCAAGCCCAGGAATGGAATCATTTGGGCCCATGGCGGCAAATGATGCACTTGGAGGATCATTTGGATCCGCATTTGGCGGTGGATGGTAAAGCCCAAAGGCTTTTAAAAGCTGACAATAAAGCGACTATAAAGCTGACAAATAAATAAAAACCAAAATTATAATATAAAAATAATTATATTATAAATTATAATTATGAATATTGATATTAATAATTTATTATCCGCATTAGATAATGAAAAAAATGATGGCATTATGAATTTAACCACTCCAAAAATCCAAGAAACCATTTTCAACATTTTAAAAGAGCTACATTTAGATCGCAAAATACTAATAGATTATTTTAAAAAACTTAAAGGATATAAATATGTTGATGAAATAAATGATCTAAAATATGGCGGATTTATTCGATGGATACCAATAACAGACCCTGAACATTTACCATTAAACCAATGTGGCATTATTTGTGATATAATAATATCAGATGACGGTGTTTTCATTGTTTGTAAAAATTTCATGCATCGCCATTATAGATTTAAAATGGATGAATGTTTGATATTTCAAAAATTAAGTGCGCAAGAAATGGTGATTTTAAGCGCTTTAGATCATTTGGAAAATACAAAAGATGCAAAAATACCAAATTCGAAACCAAAAATAAAGGAGGATGAATCGGAATCAGATGAAGAATCAGATGAATCGGATGAAGAATCAGACTAACAAAGCATAAAATTAGTAGCTTTAGGAATATAAATTATCTATATTTATAAATTATTTTTATTTTATAAATATAAATTTTAATATTGCGTTAAAATATAAATGGGTGGCAATACCGGAAATTTACGAACTTATCGTTTGTCTTCTTCAAATGGAAATAGAACTTTAGGTTCTTTGGTTGCAGATGGTGCAAGTGCGGGTGCCGGATCAGCGAGGCGAATATATGCGTATTACACACGAACAGGGACAGTTCCGGGATTTTATAGCAGTGTGTTTGGCATCCAATATGGCCAATTTCGCGACAGAAGTCAGTGGTTTTTATCTGGTCACGTTTAAAACACAAATATTATACATTATAATTTGCATTTTTTGAATTATAATATATTAAATAAAAAGTATTTAAAGAAATGTTAACATGTTTTATTTGTTAACCACTTTTTATTCAAAACTGTGACAACGCTCTCTAATGCGCCTTCAACCCATCCTTGATGTTGACTAACAACCTCACCAACAACTAATATATTTTTATCTGGATGCTGCGCTGCATTAATGAACTCAGTTCGGTTTTTATAAGGACCCTTTAATGGTTCATAATAATGCGTTCCTTCAGTCCAATAAAAATCCAATAATGCATTTATTTTTAACGACTCATCATCTTCTATTCCTAGTGCTTGTTCTAACAATTCTTCAAAATAACTACGATTTTCAACCGTATTTTCTAAATGATCTTTTAAAGAAATAGCAGATGCATTATCTGAATAAGCAATCATATAGATTCCTTTATCAGCATCTACAGGTATAATTTTTTGTAAAGGCCCTTCAACAGATGTATAACTTTTTATATATTGTTTCATAATTTTGGTCGAAGATTTAGAAAATTTCGCATATAATCGAAGAAATGGTTGTGCATGGATTTGCTTATAAATGCTGGATTTAGATGGTAATAAATTCAGTAAACTACTAACTGTAGTAGCTATTATTATTTTTTTGCATTTATATATTGCTCCTTTTTTCGTTTCTACTTCAAATATACAATCTTGACTTTTTGAATCATGATCATTGATTTTAATTACATTTTGTTTTGCCTTTATATTTTCTGACCCTATTTTTTGAACTAATTTTGCAACCAAATCTTTCCAAGATATACTTAAACCAATTAATTTTTCTGCATTATCATCCATACCATAATTATATAGTGTATCATGCACATCTTCTTTGTCATAATCCGAGTATCCTGAGGTTATAACAAACTGTTTGTATTTTTTTGTTCCTAAATACTTAATTGCGAAATCTTTAAAGGTCATAACTTTGTTAGTTATATCCTTTTTATATTCCTTTTTTAGCATGCGCATGGTTTCATTTATATTTATTGGTTGAAATTCAGTAATATAACTATGATTTGAAACAAATTCATGATTTGGAATTTTTAGCTCTTTTAGCAAATCAACTAACAAATAATCCTTATTTTTTCTACCGATGCCAGCACCTGTGACAACCTGAGAACCATAAAATTGTTCGTTGCTAGTTCTACCGCCAATCCATTCCTTTTTATTTTTTTCTAATATAAGCACAGACAAAGCAGGATTAAATTTCTTTATTTTATAAGCACTATATAATCCTGCAATTCCGCTACCAATAATTATTATATCATATTGCATATTAATCATTAAGATATAATAATAAAATATATTTGTTAATTTATTTATCTATTTATCTATTTTTTCGTGTTTTTGATCCAGACACAATTTTCGTAATTTTCACACTACTTTTACCCTTGCAACTAAATTTACTGCGTTTTAACCCCTTTCTATTAAAAATGCTTTCAGTGCATATCGGAATTGATTTAAGTTCAGGACCCACTTTTTTAATGCATTTACATAATTTTTCACTTAGAATATTTTCAGCCTGTTGTTTTAATGCGCGCTTTGATTTCGGTATATTCATCTTGTAAAATTTTAAAATATTTATATAATCTTTATTTTTTAATTCAGATGACATATATTTATGTATAATATACATAAATATTATTATTTGCCTTTTGCCTTTTTGATTTCGCAATGAAATTATTTTTTAATCATGTATTATAATAACATGTTAATATATGTATTGCACATCCAAAATTGTAGTGTTTGATTTAGATGAAACACTAGGATATTACGTAGAATTTGGAATGTTTTGGGATGCATTGCAAGATTATATTAAAAAACAAAATATTTCGATTATTGTAGACCAACAACTCTTCAACAAGGTTTTGGACTTGTATCCTGAATTTTTGCGGCCTAATATTATTAATATTTTAAACTACTTAAAGAAGAAGAAAACTGTCAAACATTGCCATAAATTGATGATTTATACTAACAACCAAGGTCCCGATGAGTGGGCTCAGCATATTCAGTCTTATTTTGAAAGCAAGGTGAATTACAAATTATTTGATCAAATTATCAAGGCATTTAAAATCAGAGGGAAACATGTCGAGGTTTGTCGAACAAGTCATATGAAAAATCACGAGGATCTAATTCGATGCACTAAAATACCGGAAACAACTGAAATCTGTTTTTTGGATGATGTTTTTCATCCAGGAATGGTAGATGATCGTATTTATTATATTAATTTGAAGCCATATATTCATGATTTACCATTTGAAATAATGATTGATCGATTTATTAAAAGTGGTATACTTAATACGAATTCGAATACAGATTTATCGAAAAGCTTGTTACAATTTATGAAACGATACAGACATTCTTATGTCGAAAAAACAAGGGAAGCACAAAATGTTGATAAAATTCTATCAAAGAAAATATTACAACATTTGCAGACATTCTTTTCAAAACCTTCTAACAAAAACCCAAATCAAAATCAAAATAAAAAAACACGCAAAATAGTAAAAATTAAAGGAAAAAGTATTAAAAATAAAACGATTAAAAAGATATAGTTTGTTTAGTATTATTAATTATGGTTTGAACATTATCTCTAAAAAAATTAATGTAAGTCGCCATCACGCTATTAATAAGTGTTGTAAATAATAAAAATATACCGGCATTAAACGCAATTTTAGCATCTAGTGGTGTAAATTTAACCAATCTAAAAGGATTAAATCTGAAAATTAAAAACAAACTAATATACATTTTGGTGTAAAATAATAGATCATCTAAATATGTTGGTGCAGTTGCTGATAAACCTAATGCTATAACAATATATAATATATATGTAAATACGGTAATATAATCAAATGCTTTATCTTGCAATTCATAAAAATTGGTCATTATACTATACTATATTATACTATAATAAACTATGGTATAATATTTGCTTTTTATTTTGTTAATTGTAAACGAAATGGTGGTCCTTCTTTATTATACGTATTGTATATCGTATAGTTACTATTATACATACTATCTTCTATTAGCATTTTTTCAGGGTTTCCCATTTCATATTTATACTTTTTACATATTTCTTCTACATTTATTTTTTCATCTACGCAACACAGATGTGTAATAAAACCCAAAGGTCCTCCTTCATATGGTGAAAAATGAGGGATATTTTTTCCAAATTCTTTGGAAAGTTGGGTTATTGCGATTTTATAAATACTTGATGATACAGTCACAGTAAAACATTTAACAAACATAAGCATATGTTATATATTTATTAAATGTTTAAGTTACTTTTTATCAATACATCTTCCAATAAAAATAGGTAAACTAAGAGGCCATACAGCTCCTAAAAATGCTCCTGATACTACACCTGAACATGCACCCATAAAACAACAAAATGTATGATGAGCTAATGATGCACTTGGATCATTTTTATTTTTAACATATTCTTCATATCCTTCTATAAATGCTTTTGTGGGCACCATAAATACAACTGGTAGAAAATAAAATTCTTTAATTCTTGGTATAACTCTAGAGAACATTTCAATATTTGTAGATATATTGCATGTCATTTACTCTTTATATTATTTTTAATATGGATTATACTTACTTATAGCTAGTCAATGTTCTGGCACTAGGATCATCAGACAAAATATATTTGGGCATCCAATAATATGGGACAATATGTGATTGATTCGGATATTCTTCTAAAAAAATATCCTTATAAAACTTCCTTTCCTTTTGCTTGAGATTCAATAAAGGATCCAAAATTTGTGTATCAGTATACTCTTGAATAATTTGAAATAGTGATTTCCCTTTGTTACTGACACCGTCGCTAAATGCCTCTTTTTTCCGCCATAAAATATCAACCGGTAACAAATTTTCCTTGCTAAATGCCCGTCTTATTAAATATTTTTCCATGTTTTGACCTAAATTATGATTGCGCAATTCTAGCGGAATAGATAAATAATAATTAACAAATCCTCGGTCTAAAAAGGGCGTCCTCGGTTCCAAACCATGCGACGAAATGGACTTATCGGAACGCAAAACATCAAATAGATGTATGTCTTTTAGTAATCTCATTGTTTCCTTATCATATTCAACGCTATCAGGACACGAACCCATATACAAATAACCTCCGGCTAATTCATCCGATCCATCGCCATTAAAAATGACCTTTGCCTCACTATTATTTTTGATATATTTGCCAATCAAATAATTACCAATACTTGCTCTAACAGTTGTCGTATCATAGCTTTCAATCGCTCGAATAACCTCGGGAATTATTTGCAACATGTCTTGTTCCGAAACAATAATCTCTGTATGATTCGAGCCAATATGGTCTGCGACTTGTCTGGCAAATTTAATATCTTCTGAATCCGGTAATCCAATGCTATATGTTTCTATTTTAACAGTGGGGTTATTTTTTTTATGTATATCGCAAACAAGCGCAGCAATTAAGCTGCTGTCTAGACCTCCTGACAGCAAACAAGCAATTGGACGCTCTGTTGTAGTATAACGTTTTATAACAGCGGCTCTTAAGTGATAATTAATTCCCTGTAAATATTTTTCATACATGTCGTGTTTAACGTCGTTAATATATGTTAAAGCAAACATAGGTATATGATATTTTACTTGTTCTCTTATTACCCAAACAACATTACAAAAATCTACTGTTTTATCAATTATTAAAAATGAACCTGGTGTAAATTGTTCAACCTTTTGATCAAACTGATTTGCAATATGACATAATGTTTTTAGTTCAGATGTAAATCCGATTACACCTTTTTCAAAACATTCATGAGTATAATACAACGGTCTAACCCCATACGGATCTCTAGCAACATATATATTATTTGGACAAAACAAAATGAATGCAAATACACCATCTAGCATCCTTAGAGTCTGTTCAATTCCATATCTTATATATAGATGAATTATTACCTCACAATCAGAATCAGTTGAAGGCGTTACTCCCATTAATGTATATAATTGTTTGTAGTTGTAAATTTCTCCGTTACAAATTAGACTATAATCATCGACATTTATTGGTTGATTTGATGCGGCATTTAATCCATTAATTGCTAATCGATGGAATCCTTTTATGTAATTTAAATCGTGATTATAAAACAATATACTATTTTCAGGCCCTCTGTTTTTACCCTTTTCAAATTCAGCATTTATCATATCAGAATCTATATCCTTTTCAGAATAATTTAGAATTGAAAAAATACCACACATTATTACTACTATATATAAGGATATAGCTTCTAATACATTTTAAAAATTATTTTATAATATATAAATATATAAATATAGCCATGTCTAATATTAATGATTTTGATAATTTATCATGTTCTGCAAGACAGGAAATTATGAATACTAGAACATATGTCCGCAACATTCCTAGTCAACCTTTGCAGCCATATTTAGAGGCTAGACCGGTTCTAACAAAATATTCTATTATGCCAGTTGTCGATCCTAGAAGAGAAATTAAGACGCCATTGGTTCAGCAAGCGACCTATAATCCGAGTCAAATATTTAATCCAGGTCTAGGTCCTTGGTCCGGATTTGCATCCAATATAAATAATGAATCGGATCTACGAGGGCAAACCTTTGCTTTACAAGAGTGCAGTCAGGCGACCTATGTTCCTGGTAGCAAAAGTAGCTTGTATAACGTGCAATGGAAAAGTAGACCTGTTAATCAGCCTTTTCCCGGTCTATTTAAGAAAGAAGACTTGGGTCCTACTGAATTAAATGCGGATCCTAATGTAATGGGTATTTCCATATTTAATAATGCAACTAGGCAGCAATTGAAAGACCTAACAAAACCAACCAAGTGTGCTTAGATATGACGGTTTAACAATGTAACAATGTAACAATGTAACAATATAACAATATAACAAATAAGTTATAATATATTTTATAATATATTTTATAATATATTTTATAATATATTATAAACAATATAAAGAAATGTCGGATTATGTTAATCAACTTACCTTAAATTTTTTAATAAGCAAATCGCAATTGAATAAACTGAATAAATTAAAACAAAAGGATCTAGTTTCAGAGCCAACCTATGATAAGGATAGAATTCATGATTTATTTAATCAATTATTGAATAATAATAAACCGGATGATTTGTTAGAAGATGTCAAAGTATGTTTTGATGCGTTTATTGAAAAAAGTATTTATTATTTGGAAATACATGATAAAAATGAACATATTCAAAACGAAAGAAATGGACAATTAGATAAAAATGAAGATGAATCTCTAATCATAAAGGATGATATAAATTTTGATGATGATGAAGATGTAGACGATGATGTAGAAGATGATGATGAAGATGTAGATGATGATGATGTAGAAGATATGGACGCTTTAGATGACAATGATGATTTAGTGGCTGTAGAAGCTGTAGAAGCTGTAGAACCTACTAAACTGCTAAATACAAAATATTCTAAAAAAACTGCATCCAATGGCGTCGAAGATATTCACAAGCTACCATTAGATTGGTTTAATGCAACAAGACAAAATTATAAAAAAAATCAAATAATACCCAGGAAAAAAGAAATTATAATTGATAATTCATCATCTAAAAAATTATAAATTGTGAAAAAAAGAAAATATAACCAAAATATATGAGAAAGAAAAAAACATTAAAGAATAAAAATAAGAAAAGTCATAAGGGTTACAAGAATAAAAAAGATAAGAAAAGTCATAAGGGTTACAAGAATAAAAAAGAGAAGAATAATAAAAAAACGTTAAAAAATTCACAATCATTCGTCAAACTAAATTGTAGTCCAGAAAACCACAACAAGGCGTTAAATTCATTCACTTGTTATTCGGACGAAGATTTACATAAATTACGCGACCTCTGGAACGCAAGGCATCCTGATAGACCCATACAGACAAATGACTCAAAGGAGATATGGCAAACTATTAAATCATATTATCAAACTACCTGCAATAAAGAGTCATGTTGGATTAAACAAATGGTTAAAAATCCAAAATTGGAAAAAGAGTTAATGGATTCTTTTGCACCTGAATCACCCGATGATTGGAAGAAAAATCCTAATGAATGGCTTTCTAGTGTCGATATTATGCAAGTAATGAGTCAATACGAAAAGAAATACAAATGTTTTGATTTTATGGGACCATCTCCTATCGACTACGACACTCATAAGCTATATGGTGAGTGCGTTTGGGAAGAATTATGTCATTTTAATTTAGCGGATCAGATTAAAAATGGTAAAACAAAAATAGGCATAATTTTTAACACAGACCCGCATTATAAAGGCGGTAGTCACTGGATCTCCATGTTTATTAACATTAAAAAGGGCACTATTTTCTTTTTTGACAGCGCGGGAGACAAAATTCCCGACCAAATAATGAAATTTGTTAATAATGTGATTGAACAAGGACATTCGCTTGATAAACGCATTGATTTCGAATTTGATCAAAATCATCCAGTAGAGCATCAATATGGCAACACTGAATGTGGTATTTATAGTTTATTCTTTATTGTGCATATGCTGGAAGACAAAATAACTTCTCATTATTTAAAAACCCATATTTTAAAGGATGATTATATGGAAAATTTTCGGAAAGTATACTTTAATTCTGACCTATAATGCAACCATTCTAAACAATATTGTAAACAATATTGTAAACAATATAGAAATTATTTACAATAATAATACAACAATAAATCATTTATTCATTCTATGACATTTCAAGATAATGATCTATATGACAATAACTTTAAATCAAATAATAGCATGACTAGTGATTTAAATCGCTTATTATTAGAAAACAAACATAAATCAATTGAAAATACAATCAAGTATATATTTTACCTAACATGTCTTATTATTTGTGTATTTATATCAGCTATAATATTATTTGCTATTTATTATTTTACTCATGGACATAAAGATAACGAAATATTATATAAATTTTCATGTATTTGTTTTATTGTTGCGCTGATATTGTCGTGCTGTTTATGCAGTTGTATGAAATATAAATGCGAGTTAGAGAAAATCAGAGGACCTTTTATATTTGTCTAATTGCTTCTCTTAAACATATCCACATTTCACAATTTGTTAGAGCTCGATGAGCGCTTTGTAAAAATATTCTTGATGATTGATCATTTATATGTAATCCGTAATATTCAATATATTTGTAAATATTAATATATAAATACTTAAATACTTAAATATTAATTTATAATAAAATATATTTATAAAATGAATTCTAATCCGGTCATGACAAAATTTATAAACAAACAAAATCTAAAACTTCTTTGGGATGTTTTGTTAGATGAGCTTCATATTGATCCCAATAATAAATCAAATATAACTAATATTCGCACTGTTTTTGAAAGCAATATTCAACCATTTACAAAAAATACAAGCATAAATACAAATCTAAATGGAAATACACAGCTAGTATTTTTGAATAAGCAATTTTTATCACAAGTTCTAATTGCAGTTAACAGATTATTTCCAAATTTAAAACAAGAACAAGATTTTAAACGAATACAAATAAGCTCAGAAGAACTGGCTAATCCATATAAAATAGAAGATATACGAGAAGCAAGACAAGATAACTTTGAAAAACAAGTGAATCAAAAACGCGCGGAATTTGAGAATTTTATTAATTCAAATAAACCCAAGGAATTAGATTTTTCTGAAAAGATTGAAGATGATAAGATTAAAGAAATGGATACTTTGATTGCCGAAACAGTCGCTAGACGTAAATTTGATATAGAACAAATACAAAATACCATAGTTACAGAAGATCCTGAAAATTGGCTGCAGCCTCAGAAAATAGTAAAGCAAGGAGATAAGGAACGAGATAAGCCTTTAGATAAGGAACAAAATAAATTGCCTGGTTCTGAATTAGGAATTTATCGTAAACTAAAATTAAAACAAATAAATGAAAATACAGTTATAAGTGCATCGAAAAAAAACGTAACATGGGACGACGAAAAAAAGTCTAATATATCCTTACTTATTGAAGAAATAAGGGAAAACCAAGAAATACCTGCAGATAAACTTGATATATTAATAAACAAGGTAGATATTTTGATTGATTTAATGACAAAAGTTATAAGTAATAAGGCTTCATTAGAATTATAATTATACCCTTTTCTTAACTATTTGAAAATCACCCTCTTCATTGCGCGCTAATTTACCCAACAAAATTGGTCTTATTCCAGGAATTCTTTTTGCTTGAATAATACTCTCATAATCATATAATTCATTATTATCCAGTCGCAACATATATTTCTTACCTGTGCTCTGAATAAATATCTCTTTAACCTGCCATTTATTGACTTCCATATTAATATCCGCAATTGTGTCATTTTGGTCTTGTGATAAATTTGGATTGTATGAAAATTTCGTATTTGGTGGATCTCCAAATGAAAGACATACAATTCCCTCCTTCATGTTAGATTTTGTATGAGTAATGCAGTCAATTGAACTGGATTTAATCGCTCTTAATATCTGATCTGTCAAATTTTCCTTAATAGTCGATATTTCAAATAATTTTTCATCCGAGGTTTGATGCAAAAAAGGCGGCAGGTTGCTTCGATCCTTCAACTTGAGTTCGATTCCAAATTCGCCGTCTATTTGTTCCTGTGTTAAAGTCATCAAATAAATAAATACGTCTACGGTTCTCAGCTCAGGCGGCAATCCTTGATGTGAGCAAATACGACGGGCGCGACCAATAACTTGTTCTAGACGCACGGGGTGCCAATAGGGCTCCATAATATGCACATATCGCGTATTTCTCAAATTGATGCCTTCCGATCCTGCGGATGTAATCATGAGAACCTTGATTATCTCACCCATATTATTGTTGTTACTAATTGTCCTTAACTTTGCCGCAATATTGTTAGGAATATACGCCCAGTCCCCATTAAAAATATTACGAATAATTTCACGTTCTTCTGAATCTTCTGTTCCGGTATAAAGGGCATAATGTGGTTTGCCCATATCTTCATCGCTTATTACGAGATCCCAACCGACACTTGTTCTAACAATTTTGAATTGTGCATATCCATTGGCTTCAAGTGCAAGAGCAAAAATACCGATTCCTTCCATCGATCGAAACTGACTGTATACTAAATGCAATCCGGGGTGGTCAGGATCTTCAATATTTTCAATCATGGTTAAAAACTTAGGGCTATATTTTCTTAGGGCATCTAAGCTCAGATATTTTTGTTTATATCTTTTTAAGAAATCGAGTGCTTCATTGATTGCTCTTTTATATTCCGAATTTTTAGCTAATTTTTCTAGAACTTCGTCGCCTTCTAATTCTGCACGAGTTCTATCATTAGCATCTTCGTCCTTATATCCTTCTAATTGTATTGGTTTATCCTCTTCATCGTCGTCTTCGCTTTCATAAAAATTTTCTATTTTATCTTCTTTTGCTTCTTTTGCTTCTTGCTCTTCTTTTGCTTCTACAACAAATTCGACATTTTTGCCCTTTTTACCTGGCCCCGCACCACCTTTTAAATAAGACGGAATATCTAGGTGTTCATGATCAAATTCTGAATCGCTGCTACTCGTTTCACTATCAGAGTCGGAACCACTACTACTACTGCTTTCATCGTCATCGAAAAACCCTTTGGCCTTCTTTTTCTCAGCCTTTGCTTGCGCTTTAGCCAAGTCTTTTGCTTCTTTTTCTTGCGCTTTAGCCAAGTCTTTTGCTTCCTTTTCTTGCGCTTTAGCCAAGTCTTTTGCTTCTTTTTCTTCTGCCTTTTGTCTATCCTTTTCAGCCTTCGCCAAGTCTTTTGCTTCCTTTTCTTGCGCTTTAGCCAAGTCTTTTGCATCCCTTTCTTCTGCCTTTTGTCTATCCTTTTCAGCTTTCGCCAAGTCTTTTGCCTCCTTTTCTTGTGCTTTCGCCTCTTTTTCTTGTGCCTTTGTTGTCTGATTAACATTTTTATTTTCAGCGTTTGCTTTCATTCTATCTTGATATTCTTTTGAAAGATATGTTTCGAAATTAACAATGTCAAATTTTTTTATTATAAATCTGTCTACATATTGTTCTACATTTAATTTAACTTGATCTGCTATTTCTTTATTTCTTTCAAAATCCGGCGGTAAACTAGCAATATAAATTTTTATATTTTCTTGCACATTTTTTACTCTTTTATCATCTGATTCTTTTAAATAATTGTCTAGCCATTTTGTTCCTTTTGACGCCTTTAAAAGAGCGGGCGTGGGTCGACCTGGTGGTTCAGGCATCACAAAATTGCAAAATAAACGCGAAAAGATCTTATAAGTTGCCCTTGGTTTTTCAAATAGACCTTCTACGTCAACCTTTGCAGCACCACTTTTGCCTTTTCCTTCAGTTTCTCTTTCGTCGTGTCGCGCCATTTCATAAATTTGAAATTGATAATCGCTCATTGGTATGCGAACAATATGTCTATTTATATCTCTATTGTATGCAGGTAATAGCTCTTCTTGTGCGCTTTTAAAATAAGAGGTTAACCCCATAATTCTTCGTTTAAATTTTACTTCATTGATTAATTTTCCATTATTATCATTTTTATCAATAAATGTATTAATAAATGTATCTAATGTATCAGGCAGCGCGGTATTAACAGTAAATGTAACATTTCTAGGACTAACATCTATATTTAATCTCTTTTTAAGTATTTTAATAACACGGCCTATAAAATCATCATCACTCATGACGCCTCTCTCATCTAAAATTATTTTGCCATCCCGATCAATTGTTTCATTGCGATTATAAACACCCTTGTATCCTTCGACTTCCTTTATTTTATTTTCAAAGCCAAATGGATTACGTGTTATAGATAATTCTTTTGAAGAACTTAAATCGATATAATCTAATATTTTTTCCGAGGCAAATTCAGCTCGTATAGTTTCTATATTTAATTTACTGTCTTTTATTTTGTCCGCATTCAATGTGAAATTCCAGGTTTTGATATATCCTCTTAAAATATTATAAAGCACGGCAATTTCATTGGGATAATTAATTATCGGTGTTCCTGTCAACATAACAATGCGGCAATTCTCGGCTTGCAATAAAAATTCATATAATTGAAGCGCTAATGGCGCCGGCATTACAGTTCCTGGACCTCGCTTACGCTCTGAATATTTATTAAATCGACCTATTTTATTTACAATTCGACTAATAAAATTATGTGCTTCGTCAATAATAATAACAGAATTGTCAAAAATATTTACGGTAAAATCTAGTGTCATTTGTTTAAATTTACTTCGTCTTAAACCATTGTAATTAATAAATCTATATTTAAGTTGTATCATCTCATCCAATTGATCATTTAAACTTTTCTTATCAGGAGTAGATAATTCTTCGTAATTTGTGGGTTTTGTTACATTGACTAGCCAGACACCCTTATGTCTTTTAATATAATTCACCCATTTGCTGTGCAATTCATTGTCATAGTTAACTTTAATGTTGCCTAAAACTTCGGCCAAGGGCTCTATCAATTCCTGTCTTCCTTCAACAGATATCCATTCCCAGAACTGATTTTTCCTAAAAAGAAGATCACCGCATTTTTTAATTTCTTCCATATAGTTGCGTCTTAAGGACGCTGGTGTCATCACAATAATTTGCCTGTAACTTTTCAATCCTTCGGCAATAGCAATAGAGCTACATGTTTTACCGGATCCGAGACCATGAAACAATAAAAGTCCTCTGTAAGGCGTGTATAAATTGATATAATCTCTGACAATTTTTTGATGCGTAAGTAATCCAAGATTACCGGTATCTTTGCCAATATTGTCACATGAAATATTTTTAGTTTCATCCATTAAATCCTCTTTATAAGGTTCGAACAATTCATTAATAAAATTCACAAATATTTCGCGATTATTCATGTAATAGCTTGATGCTTTAATGTCAAAAACAGCCGGTGGTGGTAGCCTATTTCCAATTTGAGTATCGCCGATCTGTATCATGGATGCGGGACCTAAATTAATAACGCCTGTTACTACCTTTTTAGTGTAACGTTTTGCAGGTTTTGCAGAAACATTGATCATTTCATCCGGATTTACCCCGGCTTCATCAAATCTACGTGCCTCTTTCATTTGTGCCTCTTTCATTTGTGCCTCTTTCATTTGTGGCCCCCCTTCTACAACATCTTCCATTTTTTCTGTTTCTTCCAATAAAATGACCTTTGTTTTTTGTTTTCTTGGTTTAATCCCTTTTACTTCCTCTTCAATAATAGGCGCTTTTGACTCCACTTCTATTTCTTCCGGTAATTCTTTTTTAGCCACTTTAGTCATTTTTTGTCTTTCTAATCGTTTAAGAATATCTAAGGCAGTTGATCCGTTATCTTTTTCAGCAATCACATTAGTTGCTGCAGAAACCGGAGGAGCCTTTTCTATTTCTATTTTAGAAATGGCTTGTTCAGGAATAATTACAACTTCTATATCTTCTTCTTTTGTAACTTGTGGTTTTATTTTAAGCTTTTGAGTTAAATTCGCTAAATTATTCATTACTTATATAAATTCAATATATAAATTTTAAATATTTAATTTACCTTTATAATATTTAAAATATTTAAAATAAAACCATTAAGAATACAACTTGATTGCATTAATTGCTTTTTCGCATGCCATCTGTTCCGCTTTTCTTTTAATTTTATGTTGTCCAGAACCCATAAATAAAAAAATCTTACCATCATTTTGTAAAAGATATTCATGGACCTCTTTAAATGACTTGAATTGACTAATATGCACAGCATTTTGTTGTGTTGCATTATAAATTTGCTGTCCAAGGCACAAATATACGCCCATTTTATAGCCATCATCTGGATCATGGCATATTTCTACATAGTGAGGTGTTACCTTGAATTCCTTTTGAATCTTCACCTGCAAAATATTCTTGTAATTATCATCATTTTGTATTAGCGAAATCCAGTCAATGTGTTTTTCAAAAATATTCTCGATGAATTTCTGTGCCATTTGAAATCCAGGTCCAGTGGCAAACATATTCTGAAACCATCCTTCATCATCAGTAACGACTATTTTATTGAAATCTAAAAAAAGTGCGCCAATAAATGCTTCAAATAGGCAGCCAAGTTTTTTCAAATTGGTGCGAATCTTTTTCTCCTCTGCATTCCTAGATAATATAAGCCACTTATGTAGTCCCATTTCTAATGCGATTCGACCAATTGCTTCATTTTTGACAATGGCAATCTTTTTTTCCGTCATAAAACCCTCATTCTCTTTCGGGAATCGCCTATACAAGTAATATTTGGTTACCAATTCTAGCACACCGTCCCCCAGAAATTCCAAGCTTTCATTATGTTTTGTGCTTAACGGTAAGCAATTTGCCGGTCTTTCAACGATCTTAATTTTCTGCTGTATGTTCTCGAATTCAGGGCGTTTTGTATAAGATCGATGCACAAATGCTCTTCTGTAAAGCTCTGTATTGAATATTTTAGGCGGAATTCCATAATTAGTGAGAATACATTGAATTTCATTTAATGTAATCTCAGTGTTCAATGGATTAAATGGATTAAAAATGAGACCATCTTCGGTCTTAATTACATCATCATCGTTTGCTAAACTTTTCGCTAGGTCTGGTTTTTGGTATTCTGTCATTTGTTTATATATAGCTTGCAACTATGACTTTAAGTAGTTTTCTAATTTGTTTATACTTTGTTATAAAATGGACTTAAAGGGATGCCGACATAGTATACATACCTATGGAGGGCAAAGAAGAATGGCTACCAATAAAAGACTTCGAGAACTACGAAATTAGTTCTTTAGGACGAGTTCATAATACCAAAACTGGTCGAATGTTAAAACTGACTATAAAAGGAGGATATATGTTTACAGGATTGTCTGCAAATAGTAAAGGAAAAACATTTCCAATTCATAGACTAGTTGCTTTAGCATTTATAGAAAATCATGAAAATAAACCTCAAGTAAATCACAAAGACAAAAATAGATCTAACAATAATGTTTCTAATTTAGAATGGTCTACTGCTTTAGAAAATAATTTGCATAGGAGCAAAAATGTAGTTCAAACTACAAATCAAAATATTAAAATTTGGCGTGTAGACAAATCTACAAATGAAAAATTGGAATTGTATAATTCTATTTATTTAGCAGCTGTATGGTGTTTTGAAAATGGATATTCGACTTCTATACAAAATGCTAGAGGCAGCATCAGTTGCTCAACAAGAGGTATTTATACTACTTCATATGGGTTTAAATGGATCATTGATGACCAACTATCTTTAGTAAATGAAGAATGGAAAAATGTCGTAATAGATGGACAAACATTTTCTCAGTATTTTGTTTCTAATTTAGGGAGATTTAAAAATTATAAAGGAATAATTATGGAAAATTATAAACCACATCATAGTGGATATATTTATGTCAGAGTAGATAAAAATAAATATGCGTTACACAGAATTATGGCTTATGCATTTGTTGAAAATTTAGATACTGAAAAGTATAATGTAGTTAATCACATCGATGGTAATAAAACTAACAATTCAGCTAGTAATTTAGAATGGACAGATATTAAAGGTAATAATAAACACAATCATACTGCGGGGTTAATTAAATATTTTAACAGAAAAATTGGACAATATGATTTAGAATATAATTTAATTAAGGAATTTGGATCTATTGTTGAAGCTGAAAAGGAATTAAAAATTACAACTATTAAAAAGGTTTTATATAAAAAACAAAATACTGCTGGTGGATTTATTTTTAAATATTTAGACTAAATTATTTTATTAATTTTAAATTATTATCTTTAATATTATATATCATGGTTTTAATGAATGCTGGTAAAGCTGCTCGTAATGCTGCATCAATTGTTAATCGCGCTAATTGTGGGGGTTCAGCAAAAAAAGGCGGTCTCGCGCCGTCTGTGGGCTGGTATTTATCGTCTAATCCCAATTTAATTGGCGCGACAAATACTCAATATGGTCTTGTGTGCCGCCCTAATTACACGATCCAAACGCAATCTTACGGATACAGAGCGACACATGGAGGTAACATGGGTTAAGCAAAGGTTTTTAAAGACAAAGGTCAATAATTTTAATACTTATTTGATATTAAAATTCTTATACAATTTTTGCTATACTTTTCTTAAAAGTATATATATAATAATTCTTATACAATTTTTGCTATACTTTTCTTAAAAGTATATATATAATAATTCTTATACAATTTTTGCTATACTTTTCTTAAAAGTATATATATATAATAATTTTAATACTTATTTGATATTAAAATTCTTATACAATTTTTGCTATACTTTTCTTAAAAGTATATATATAATAAATTTATAAATAGTTTAAAAACAACATCGTATTCAATTATAAGAATGAACATTAAAATTGATGTCAGAGAGGGTGAGCTTATAAAGAAATGTCAGACCAATATCGAAATGCTTGCCAACTTTAAAGATCTAAAATTAGTTCAAGAGCAGTTACCTTTAGGCGACATTATTATTAACGATGGTTCAAAAGATCTAGTCATTATTGAGCGCAAATCTCTCAGCGATTTGGCAGCCAGCATTAAGGACGGTCGTTACGAAGAGCAGTCATATCGTCTGAAAAATTTATGGCATCATAACCATAATATCATTTATTTAATTGAAGGTGATTTTGCAAAACACAATTCATTTAAAGATCGTATTGACAAGCTAACACTTTATTCTGCTATGGTCTCTATTAATTATTTCAAGGGATTTTCAGTTTGGCGCTCAATGTCTACAGATGAAACCGCATTAATGATATGCAATATGGCATATAAACTTAATAAGGAAAAGGATAAGCAACCATTTTATTCCAATGTTTTATCTGTTCCTAACAAAGAAGTGGCTTCTGAAACTGTATCAACAGATCAAGTAGAAGTCAATACTTCAGATAAGGATTACTGTTCTGTTGTCAAAAAGGTGAAGAAGGATAATATTACAACTGAAAATATAGGTGAGATCATGTTATGCCAAATTCCTGGTATCAGTTCTGCATCCGCTTTAGCTATTTTAGCACAGTTTAAGACACTGCCGAGTCTAATAAAGGCAATCGATGCCGATGAGAACTGTTTAAATAGTATTTGCACAACGGATGCGAATGGAAAGTCTAGGAAAATTTCAAAAACAGCGATTGCAACAATAATCAAATTTTTGAAGATTTAGATCCCAAAACTATAAAGATATATATTTTAAAAAAAAGTATTTCTAAAATATATAATGAGTATAGAAGACGTTTTTGTAGCTATTGGATTTATAGTTTTTTGCCTTGCCATAATATATTATTTTGGTCAATGCATGTCTTTTAATACATCGATAATTGAAGGTCTTGAAAATAAACCTGATGAAGCAGCTAAACCTGCTAGCGGTTTAGCTGGTGGTGCTGCGGCATCTACAGATGCTATTAAAGCTTTGACGGTTAAAATGCAGGATGCACTATTAATAGACAAATACAAAGATGATTATGTAAATAAAATAATTGCATTAGATGATTATTTGGATATGGAAATGTTAGGATTAGCTTTGAGAATAACTAATGAAGAAGAGGCTGAGCTTTTTATCCGCAAATTGGGTCCATTAAAAGAAGGCAAAGATGCATTGAATGATGTAATGAAGACTTTAGATAAAGCAGGAGGAAGCTCAGCAACGTCATCTTTAGGTTTTTAAATTTAATGAATTTTTAAATTTAATGAATTTTTATAATTTGTATTTTATATAAATTATAAAATAATGAATAATTAATGCTTTTTCGTATATTTATGTCGCTTATTTTTAAAATGTTTTTGAGATCTTTTTCTGTATATTTTCTTATTGTATCGCTTTGTGTATTTTTTATGATGCTTTTGTTTATTTTGTCTGGTTTTTTTGTTTCTACCACCTTTAAACTTATCAGAGAACCAATTAGATATTTGTTTTAAAGTGTCTGTAGCTTTTGTATGAACCTTAGCCATTTCATTTTGGACAGATAATGTCAGTTTATTCTCTAATTTTGTTATTTTTGATAGAAGATCTGCTATAAATGTGTTACGTTTATCTTTTATTTTTTTTTCCTCTTTTATTGTTTTTTCTATATCTATTCTTTTAGCTTTTTCAGTTGCTAATGCTGCTTGGAAATTTATTTTTTCTTTTGTTAATTCTTCTTCTATAGCTTTTGCATCAACTATTTCTTGTTTTTGTTTTTTATTTAATCCTTTTCTAGAATCCTCTGCAGCTGTTATCTGCTGCTTTTTATCTTCTATTGCCTTTTTAAATGCCAATTCTGTTGTTTGAGAAGTGATTAAATCTGCCTCTAGTTTGGCAATTTTTTCTGTTAATGTTTTGCATTCATCTCTTTTTTTTTCTAATAATGATTGTTCTGTTTGTAGTTCGGTTTGTGTCGTTGTTGATCCAGACTGAGATGGCCCCTTTCTTTCACGTGCTGAATATGGAGGATTTTCTCTTTTTGTTATCAAATCTGTTAGTTTTTTTTTGGCATCTTCAGTAAATTTATCATTTATTTTAGTAATACCTTCTTGTAATACTCTATAATAATCTATAATAACTTTTTTAATTTCGTCGCTTAAAGGCGAATCACTAATTATATCAATATACTTTTGTATCTTTTCCTTAAAAGCTTCACACGCAATATCATGAAGATCAAATATTCTTGAATAAAAATCATAATTATCATACATACTTGATAATGCTTTAGTTATGTCTTTGACATTATTGATTCCTCCACCTCTTACTTCTCCCATATCATTAACTGTGCCATTAAATGCTTTTATTTGAGTAAATAAAGGTGCTGGTATTGATACGGATATAGCATGCTTTATTTGTTTATTAATATATTCCATATATTTTTCAGTCTGTTGTTTTGAATGTAAATTATTAAAATTTTCATCATAATATTCAAAACAATCTAATATTTTTTTTATTTCGCCTATTTTTTCTCTATAGTCCTTTAGATGTCCTTTATATTTTTCTTTATTTGCAGGATCAGCAGATGACTCGTATGCAGTGTCATCGGAAAAAATATTCATTAAATCTGCAACAGTTTTTTGTAATTCATTATAATCATCTACCAGAGATTGAGGAGCAGCCTGTGGAAGAGCCTGTGGAAGAGCATCCATAGAATCTGAATCTAATGTGGCGTCTTTAGGAGACTGAAGAGCTGCTGTTGGTTGTAAATCATCATCATCATCATCAGGTAGAGGAACCAATGAAGCATTGAATGTATCAAGATCAAATGGTGATATTTGAGTTAAGCTCTTTTCTAAAATTTGATTTTTATTCCTAAGCAAATTGTATGCTGCATAATATTCCGTTACAGTTTCAATTAAAAGCTCATATACAGATTTTACTACACTTAATAAACTTTTTCTATTAGATAATAATCCTCCATTTACATGATGAACATTTATATCCTTACTAGTAATGGTATTAAACATTGAAGGAATTTTATTTTTAATTTCATCTTGGTTTCCAAATGAAACATGAGGTATTAGTAATTCACTTATTAGAGATAGATTATAGAATAATGTTTGTCCTGCTAATGGACGATCAGATGTTAATAAGAACATATTTTTACTTTTTGGATCTAAAGTATCAGTGTTTTTTAACCAATTTTTAATTTTTTCGGATGACAATACCTGACCTTCATCACCAAATGATTTAATTGTTGCAATTATTGCCAGAGCATAGTCCAATTCCTTGCCATCTTGTTGAGATGTATATCGATATCCTTGATGTTCTCGTATTTTTTTCATTTGTTGAATAATTCTTTCTTGGGAAGAATTAGGAGCTGCATTGTTCGCTGCACATTTCATCATTGTATGACATATATTTGAAACTGTAAAATCACCAATATAAATTTCAAATGAAAATTTTGGATTGCCAGTTGATGTAAATATATAACCTATTATTGCTAGTTTATACTCGCCTTTTTTAGTTTGTTCCTGATTTTCTAAAATTAATTGATATGAATCAATTCCAGGGTTTTGAATCCAAAATGACAAAAGTTCATTCATAACATCTATAGTTCCCTGAACCGATGCATCATTTAATTCTTTTAAAAAATTTGTAATAGTTAGATTATATGAAGCACTTCCTCCTCCAGGAAGAGGAACACTTTGATCTACTGTTGTCTCAAATACCTCTTTAGATGTTGATACGGGTGAAGGATCGGATGCTACTGATCCTATAACTATTGGAGGGGTAGCAGGATATCCGAGATATAAATTACTTAAATCACCAATTTTATCAGGATTTATATCAGGAGATAATTTAGTAAATGCAAAAATATTTCCATAAATAGGTTTTTCAACAGATAAAGGATCTATTGATTTAGCAGGGTCCCTAATCCAGATAGATCCATCAATTATTATCTTATTATTAGCCGTATTTAATTGAATTATACCATTTGCATTTTTATTTCTAGCTGTTGATATAGCTGTTGTATAAGCATTTTTAAACGTAAATTCTGAAGGTCCATTAGTGTCAAATAAAATATCTATATCGTTATCTGCAACAGAATTAAATATTGATTCATATGCATCACGATATCCTCTTTCTTGAAGAGCTATATTCATTACCTCTCCCATTCCCATATCTTGCTCGTAAAGTTTTAAAGTTGTATCATTAAGGTCTCGAACTTCTTTTTTTATAAGATGTAAATATAAATCATACGATACTATTTTTGCTTCTGTTTTTTTATTAACTTCTGCTACTATCCACCAATCTGTATAAGGATATTCTGTTTTAATTTTTGTTTTTAATAATTCATACAATGCTTGATTATTTTCTAGATCTCTCAAAATAAAATCAATTGTTGGATAGTAAAAAAAATCATCCACAAATTCTCGACAATATCTTGTTATAGAATCTACTACCATAGATAAATATTTGTCTTCATCTACATTAGGAAGTGCAGTTTTTAAGTTTAACAAAAAATCATCTTCATATAACAGTGGCGGATTTGTTGGATCCATCTCATCTACTATATTTTTTAAAACATCTGCAACTAGTGAAAATAGATTTTCTGTCCCACCACTTTCTAAACTAGCAGCAAATATGGTTTGTCCATCGAATATTGCCTTTTTTCCTCTTGAACTATCTAAATCATGGTCTGCTTCTATCTTATATTTACCTCTGTGTGAAATTAAACGTTTGCTTAAATCAAATATGTTACAATCGCCGCCTTTTTGACCACCAAATTTTGGTTTCTTTCTATAATACTCACTACCTGTCAGATATTGAACTCTACTTTCAGCATTAATCTCTCGTATTTGTTCTCGTATTTGTCTTTTTTTATTATCGTCTAAAGCGTTTTTTAATTGTTCTGATACAAACTGTGCGTTTGTTTCCTCATTTAATTTTTTTAGTAATTCTGCGGATTCTGCTAGACCCTTTAGTCTTTTAAATCTTTCAGCATCTTTTTCCGTGTCTTGTTGAGTGAGAACATTCTCATTAGTTGATAAAGGGTTTTCCGAACTTGTGGCGTTCGGATCGACTGGTTGTCCCTGTGTTCCCATCAATCCAGAAATATCTGAGATTGGCTCTTCTTCAGATTCCGAACCTTCAGATTCCGAAGATTGTGGCTCAACAAAATACTTTCGCTTTTGCTCAGTGTTTCGATTTTGCTCAGTGTTTTGCTTTTGCTCAGTGTTTCGCTTTTGCTCAATATTTTGCTTTTGCTCAATATTTTGCATTTTCTTATCATATATTTTTTGCTTAGTAGGTGGTGTCTCATAACCATGACCAAGTCTTGGGTTATATGACACTTTTACATTTCCAACTGGCTGAATTGATAGAGTTTTATAACTTATTTGTAATAGTTTTGATTTTATTTTTAATAGTTCTTGTGTATTTAACTCATTTATTGGTTTAATTATTTCAGAAATTATGTTAGGATCTTTGATAATAATATTTCGACAAATCATATCCAATATAAAAATTACATTACGCATTTGAGTTTCTTCACGAGTTAGTGTTAGTTCTTCAACAACCATTTTATTTTCCTCGGATTCAGAAAAAATATGCATATAATTTTGTAAATTATCAATTTTTTCAGGTATTACACCAGAAAAAATGGTATATGCTTCGTAAAATAGTAAATAATCTACAAATATCCCATTTTCAGATTCAATTTTTATTTCACTCAATATTTTTTCTGGATACTCTAATCCTAAACCATATGTGTTTATATATATTAAAAGTAAATGGTATAAAAATTGGTATTTTTGTTCTTGTGTAGCCTTCACTATAAATTTAATAGCTTCATCTTTATTTAGATGATTCTCCCCTGGACCTTTTGCCTTTGGATCATCATCCATAAGAATAATAGATATAGGACCGTCGTCCTCTGGACCTTCTTCAAATTTGACACAATGAGAATATAAATTATTTTTAATAAGATCATTTAAAAAATCCCAATAGTGCTGAGTTTGATATTCAATATCTCTTTCTACTTTTAGTTCTACTAACGAAGGAGGTGGATTAACTTGTTTTACTAACGAAGGAGGTGGATTAAATGCTAGCATTATATTTAGCATATTAAAATATCTCAATAAAATGTATGTGAAATTTTGATACATTAGTGCAAAATCTATTTCTTTTGGTAAATACATTGCCAAAATAAAATATAATTCATTATAATCATAATGATTATAATCCAAAATTCTACTTAAAAAATCTATATCAAGGCTATTATTTTGACTAAAATTATGAAGGTAATTTTCATAGTTATATTCTTTTGACAAAATCATAAATTTACATATTAATAAAATATGATTGAAATCATTTATCGATGAATCATTTTCATCTATTGAAGGTTGTTTTTCTTTTATTAATTTTATTAAAAAATCATTAAATATTTTTTTATTTATATCCTCATACTTATCCTCATACTTATCCATATCCTCATCTATATCCTCATCCTCATCCGTTTCAGTAAATAATTTTCGATCTATTGGCTTAGTATCTAACACATTACTAATTGTTTTATTTTTATCATCATATTTAGGAAATATATTAATTATTTCTACAAGTTTTTTACGATCAATATGATTGAGACCACTAATAAAATCTTCTGTTGCCTCAGGGTCAAGATTGTTGTTTCCATCAGGGTCAAGATTGTTGTTTCCATATTGTATGCCAACACTAAAAGTTACAAAATTTTCATCTTCATCATCATATTTTAAATCTTTATCATTAATAATTTTATAATAATTGATAATTAAATAATTTAAATATTTTTTGGTTAAATACTCTTGGGTTGGCTCTATAAAGTTTTCTTTTGATTCTTCCGTCATAATTATAATAACCAGATATTTTTATTATAATATTATTATAATATTATTCTTAATAATTAATTTCTATTTCTAAGCGATTTTAATTGCCACCTCGTTATCTTTGTAATACCCGGTGTCAACTAAAGCTTGAGTATAATCCGCACCGCCCCAATTTGGATCCATTGCATTGTCACTGTAAAGCATATTCGCATCGGATTGCTTAATTGCATCTAAAGGAGTCGTTGAACCTACATAATAGGATGATTGATCGTAACCAGGGTAGCCATTTTCATTATAAGGACCGTCATTACGAGATGCATCTACCAAGGGTGTGGCTTTCATGGGTAAAGGAACAGGTGTTGTAGGCGGCAAGCCGCCCTGTAGCTCAGAGACACTTGGTCTCACTTTGAAGACACGGTTACCCTGCACATCGTAGGAATTTTGCACATAAAGCACAGGACAACGAATACCTGCACCGCGTTGCCATTCTAAAAACTCAGTATACTCTTCTAAATTGTTGAACATGAGTGGATTTACTCCAGGAACTTGGGCAATTTCTGAATTATATAGATAAAATTTAGCACCTTTTTGGATCAATAAGTTAGGACATCGTAACTCTCCATCCATTGTAGTTAGTCCTTCAAGCATATAAGATTTATCGGTTTGAGAATATTGCGTATAAAAATATAAACCAGCTAAAAATATAACAGCCATTATTGAAATCTTTAGTGAATTTGGCGACATATATATACTACATTAGGATAATTATTTATACATTTTGTCTATGCACATTTTCATCTTCTAAGTATATTTTTCTTCTATGCATATAATAAATTATATACTTAATATATAAATGCACATATTAAGTATACACAACAAAGCCGAGCTGTATAAAAACAAAAACAAAAACAGAAAAACACACGGCACTAACAAAAATATGGTAGATGATTTAATACATGACAATAAACACGTATTTATCCTTATTTATATGGAAGGTTGCGGTCCTTGCAATGCAACTCGACCCGAATGGTCTAAAATGGCTCACACATTGCAAAAACAATATGCCAATAATAAGGATATAGTAATCATTGATTTAAACAAGGATTTATTGCCTCTTATAAAAAATGTAGGAAATGTAAGTGGGTTCCCAACAATGAAATATATAACTAACAAGGGTAGCACAGTTGAAAGCTATGAAGACAGTGGGGTTAAAAATAAAGATAGATCCGCGGATTCGTTTATTAATTGGGTAGAATCTAAGGTGTTGAAAGGAAAAATAGTTTCTACAACTATGTCTGGACCGGAAAATGTTTATAAAAGATTAAGTAAAAAACAGCAAAGGCAACAGCCTGATAAAAATCCTAAACCGATATTTAAAAGGTCCAAGAAGAATAAGAGTCAGAAGAATAAGACTCGTAAGAGTCGTAAGAATCGCAAAGTTTAAATGAAATTATCCTTAGAATATCCAATTATAGCGCATGCAATGCGCTTGCCGGCATGTCCTGTTGTTAAACTATCAGGCATACCGCCGTCGCCACAGTCATCCGTGTCCGCATGAATAATCAAACCACGTCCTAATATGTTAGATTTAGTTCCTCGTAATCGAATAACATCATCATAAAAAACATATTGCGCATTTCCTTTTGAATCTGTTTTTAAATTACCTAAATCACCAATGTGTCTTTCTTTTTTCCCAGGACATCCGTGTTTCTTATTAAATGGGTTAAAATGAGCACACATGCTTTCACATTTATCTGTTAGATCACCTGATTCATGCACATGAAAACCGTGTTTAAAATTCTTTTTAAGACCAGTTAAGTTCACGTCAATTTCAACTTGTCTCGAACCAATATCTTCGGTAAATTTCACAGTGCCTTTAATAACTGGACCATTAAAAACGGCAATAGCAGTCACGGGTTTGCTCATTATATTAATGAAATAGCGATGGAAATCTTTAAATACTTTTCAAACAAATTAGTTATTAAATAACTTAAATATATTGTATTAAGTATAATATATTTACCGTGAAAATGATTGAATTGTAAATAGAGAAATTTCAGATGCTTATATTGAAACATTCTGATGGGAAAATGGTCGTAAGAAATCTATTGGCCACTGTAGTGACATGTGGGCTCCTACATTCGATATTGAAACAATAGTTAAACATATTCAATCTTAAATAATAAATAATATATATTATATATTATATATTATATATTATTTTGTATTTTGTTAGTTTTCAACTATAATTATAGATAAAGAATAAAATTGAATTAAATATTATTCTTTTTAATAAAGTAATAGTATAATATTTAAAAATGGAACATACCTTTAAGTTATTCGAATTCAACATCTATAACGATAAAAATACTGATCTGTCTTCGGATGGATCAGATGATAATGACAATTCTAGATCAAGTTATAAAAAAAAAGTGAACAGAGATAAATCCACATTTGTAATTCAAATGTTTGGCATCAATGAACAAGGAGAAAAGGCATCTATTATAGTGGAAGAATATCAGCCATTCTTCTATGTCAAGGTCCCCAATGCCTGGGGGCAAAAAATGAAGTCCGCATTTCAAGATCATTTAAAGGCAAAAGTAGGTATTTACTATGAGAATTCTATTACTGAATGCAAGCTTATTGAGCGAAAGAAGCTATACGAGTTTGACGCAGGTAAATTGCATCGCTTCATTCAAATTAAATTCGCCAATGTGCCAGCTTATAACAAGGTCAAGAATTTCTGGTATCACGACACAATGGATGAAGAAGGTTTAAAGGAACGCCATCTGCTTAAAAATGGTTATCCATTCAAGGACTGTTTTATTGAGCTATATGAAGCAAATATCCCGCCACTACTTCGCTTCTTCCACCTAAGGGAAATTAGTCCTTCAGGTTGGGTTGCATTGCCTCATAAGAAGACGCTTGAGATAATCGGTGTAAATAAAAAGACAACATGTGATTACGAGTTTGTCGTCAATTATAAAAACGTGATCCCGTTAAACAACAAAGAGACTCGTGTGCCTTACAAGATAATGAGCTTTGATATTGAAGCCAGTAGTAGTCATGGCGATTTTCCTGTTCCAATCAAATCTTACAAGAAGTTGGCGACGAATATTGTTGACTATTTTACAAAGGCAGACTCCAGCTTTGCAAAAAGACCTGATTCCGATTTGACGCCTGAAAAGTGCAAGACTATTCTGAGAGCAATCATCAAGACGGCTTTTAACCATTTAAATGGCGACGAATTGCCTGTTCCTAATATAGACCTGGTTTATCCGAAGACGGTCGTATCTGCGGAGGAGAGCGAAGTGAGGACCGAAGCATGGTTGCAAACGAAGGTCAGAGATCGTCAGATAAATAATAGTGAAGAGCATCTAATTGAGAGCATGTTCGAGAATGCAAACAAGGCGCTACAAGTGGTTAAAGAGGCAGAAACCGAGGATGCGGATGATGATGCCGGTTCAGATTCAGAGCCCGTTGAAGAAGAACATGCCAACTATTTCAAAATCGGCAGCGGATTTAGACCCGAAAGCTATAAAAATAAGCAATCCACTATTGTAGATATAATGTGCGACAAGAAGTTCGACAGAGAGGGGAAAATTAATGAACTAATCGTGTCTCTTCGCAATCATTTTCCGGCATTAGAAGGCGACAAGGTCACCTTTATCGGTTCTACATTTATTCGATATGGTGAAAAAGATCCTTACCTAAATCACTGCATTGTGCTCAATACATGCGACTCGTTAGAAAGCGTTGTTCCTTTATCTTCGATTGAAACGTATAGAACGGAAGAAGAAGTTCTTTGTGCTTGGACTAATCTAGTGCAAAAAGAGAATCCGGATATTGTCATTGGCTACAACATATTTAGTTTTGATTATGAGTTTATGTTTCGGCGCTCTCAAGAGCTAAACTGCGTTGATGAATTTCTCAAATTATCTAGAAATCATGATGAATTGTGTGCTACAGTGGATTACAAAACAGGCAAAACAGAAATAGATAAAAGTAGCATCACGCTTGCATCAGGAACATATGATCTCTCGATCATAAAAATGAACGGTCGGCTTCAAGTGGATATGCTCAATTGGTTTCGACGCACAGAAAACCTGACATCTTACAAGCTTGACTATGTTGGCGGTCATTTTATCGGGGATTATATTAAAGGTTCAGAGCATTGTGCAGAAGAACTTAGTCAAGAACTTAGAACTCGTTTCAAAACATCAAACATGACAGGTCTCCAAGTAGATAGCTTTATTCATTTCGAAGAGATCAATCACTCGAGTGATTATTATAAGGGCGGAGACAAGTTTCGCGTAACAAAAATAAATAAGGAAGAAAAATGGTTTGAAATTGAAGGACATGAGACTCCTGTAGCAAAGGCTGTCAAGTGGGGCTTAGCAAAAGACGATGTGTCTCCTAAAGATATTTTCCGAATGACAAATGAAGGACCTAGCGCCAGAGCGATAATCGCCAAATACTGTATTCAGGATTGCAACTTAGTGCAGCACTTGTTTGCCAAAGTGGATGTAGTAACAGATCTAGTGGAAATGGCGAAGCTCTGTAGTGTTCCAATGAGCTTCTTAATTTTCAGAGGTCAAGGTATTAAACTAACAAGCTATGTGGCTAAAAAATGCAAAGAGAAGGGTGTCTTGATGCCTGTTATTGATAAAGGATCGAAAGATGACGGTTATGAAGGCGCCATTGTTTTGGAGCCTAAATGTGGTCTCTACTTAGATAGCCCGGTTCCTGTTGGCGACTTTGCGTCTTTATATCCGTCTTCTATGTTATCAGAGAATTTATGCCCTAGCAGCAAAGTATGGACAAAAACTTATGATTTAGCAAACAATTTGGTTGAAGAAACTGGTCAACACATTTACGATAATCTACCTGGATATGAATACGTGGATATTACATTTGACACTTTTAGATATGTAAGAAAGACAGCAAAAGGTCGCGCGGAAAAGGTTAGATCAGGATATAAAGTGTGTCGATTTGCACAACCTCTGACAGTAGGAGGAGTGGAAGAAAAGGCAATTATGCCTTCCATTTTGCAGGAACTGCTAAAAGCCCGAAAAGACACTAGAAAAGAGATCCCTAATACTCCGGATGAATTTATGAAGAATGTCTTAGATAAACGTCAGCTTGCTTACAAAGTTACAGCGAACTCTCTTTATGGTCAGCTAGGTGCCAAAACAAGCACATTTTACGAGCCTGATATTGCTGCATCAACGACGGCTACGGGAAGATTATTGCTCACATATGCAAAACGAGTTGTAGAAGAATGTTACGAAGATATTAATATTGACACCAAATATGGTCTGGTAAATACAAAAGCAGAGTATGTTTATGGGGATAGTGTTGCTTCATACACTCCAATTTACGTAAGAATAAATTCTGGAAATGAATTTGGCTCTACCTTTCCAAAAGGTGGAATAGATATCCTGACAATTGAACAATTAGCAGAAAAGTATGGAAATAATAATTGGGTCAAATGTACAGAACCTGGAAAACAAGAAAAAGAATTCTGTGAACTAACAAATGTAGAAACATGGACAGAAAAAGGATGGACTAGATTGTATCGTGTTATACGACATCAGCTTGCTGCTCATAAAAAAATGATGAGAATTTTAACTCATACAGGATGTGTTGATGTAACTGACGATCATTCTTTAATCACAAAAGAAGGTTTAGAAATTTCTCCAAAAGATGTTCAAATTGGTTTAGAGCTTTTGCATCATAGCTTGCGAGAGAAAGCAGAGACAAACTTTTATACAGATGAAGATATCGTGCATTTTGATGATGCATTAGATGCCGCATCAAAGTATCGCGTTCCCATCGCAACAAGTGCCACTGAGTATGGAGTAAATTTACTTTTCGATAATATGTTAGATGCCGCAATACATACCAACTATTTAAATCATTGTAATATCCCATTTAGCCTCACAAGTTGTCCTGACTTAAATATTATCGTACACCAAATAAATACAAAACTGTATAATAAATATAATCCTAATTCTATAAAAAGTATGGAAGAAATTCCATACGATGGTTACGTGTATGATCTAACAACAGATAATCATCATTTTGCAGCTGGTGTTGGAAACATGATTGTTCATAATACGGACTCAGTATTCTTCAAATTCAACCTCTTAAACAAAGAAACTGGAGAGCCAATTTTAGGACACAAAGCACTAGAATTATCGATTGAAATTGCGCAATCCGCATGCCACACCGTGTCAAAATTCTTAAAGCAACCACACGATTTCGAATATGAGAAGACATTTATGCCGTTCTGTTTACTGTCAAAAAAGCGATATGTCGGCATCTTGTATGAGACGGATCCAAACAAGGGAAAGCGAAAAGAGATGGGAATTGTTCTCAAGCGACGAGATAATGCGCCAATAGTAAAAGACGTTTACGGTGGTGTCATTGACATTTTGATGAAGGAATGTAATGTGCAAAAAGCAATTGAATATGTGTATAAATGCTTGCAAGATTTGGTAGACGGACAAGTTGCAATGGACAAGCTGATAATAACCAAATCATTACGGTCATTCTATAAAAATCCGCAGCAGATTGCTCACAAAGTGCTTGCAGACAGAATAGCAGCAAGGGAACCGGGAAACAAGCCAACATCCGGAGATCGTATTCCATTTGCATATATTATTCAATCTAACAAGAAGGCGCTACAAGGTGAAAAAATAGAGACACCAACTTATATAAAAGAAAACGGTCTACATTTAGATTATTCATTCTACATTTCGAATCAAATCATGAAACCATTGTTGCAGCTATTCGGTTTAGTTCTGGAAGATATTTGGCGCATGCAAAATAAAAGTGCCAAGATATCGAAGTTTAGACGGGAAATAGTAGAGCTTAGACGGGAACAAGAAGATAATAAAAAGTTTGAAGACAAGCTGGCGAAGATGAAGGACAAAGAAGTGAAAACACTGATATTCGATAAGTATTTGAGAGAGACGAACAATGCAAAAGAAGGAAATCAAAGTGTGGCAAAGTTCTTCCAAAAAAAATAAACAAAGAAACAAAGAAAAGGGTGATTATTATTAAATAATATTTAATAATAATTTAAAGGAAATAATAACAAAAATACAAAAATAATATTTTTTATGCATTTAAATGTAATTCTTTCTTATCTTGCGTTTGCGTTTGCGTTTGTGTAAAATAGCCTAAAAGATTAGTAATATGCTTATGGATTCGTTTAACTTGATCAAACACATATGCATGGTTTAATCCCAAATCATCGTCATTAAGATTTGGAACATAGTCATCATCATCACTTTCACATTGTTGAGAATCATTTGTTGATGCTAAATTATTTAATTTGGCAATTTGATCATCGATAAAACATTCAGGATTAGAGCTGTATGTCTTAACATACAAATTATTAAATGTATCTAGTCCCTCTGCCTGCAATTTACACATGATTGCATTAATCGTTCTCTTATGCAAGAGTGCCATTTCAGGGACAGATAACTTAAGCAAATCATATTCTCTTTCTAAACGTAAACATTCATTGACAGTCCATTTATATCCATTTCGCCATGCATTGATATCAATATTTTCGAATTCTTCGCTTGTGTATGTGGTCATTATCTATATTACTATAATCATTTATCTTTATATTGTTTTTAAATATAATATAGCATTTAATTTAAGTTCGATTATTATTAGATCTTATTGTGGTCTCAAATAGTAGAGTGTCTGTTATAGGATCGTATACAATACGATCATCGTTATTGGAAACACTTGTTCTTGTTCTTGTTCTACTGTCATTAGTATTAGGATTTAACAATTCTGTCAAAAATCTAGTAGCAACTGTAGATAAAAAGTTGTCAGAAGTTTCATTGTTAGAAATATCAGTTGTTATACTATTTATTGCATTACTAGTTGCATTACTAGTTGCATTACTAGTTGAATTACTAGTTGCATTACTAGTTGCATTACTAGTTGCATTACTAGTTGCATTACTAGTTGCAGTAATAGATGAACGAATATCATGTCTACAAACAGGACATCTCACATTATTTTGGAACCATTGATTAAATTGATCTGCAAAGAATATATGTCCGCAAAAATTCAACTGACGAACCATATCTTCAGGAGCAAAAGGTTCCAATGAAATGGCACAGGTATTGCTGTTAGGTGTTTGAATACTGTCGAATCTAACATGTCTAGATGCATTATTTATTTGTTCTTGGGTAGGTCTAACCGGCACGGAAGAGCTTAAAAATGTTGTAAGGAAATCTGTTAGATTCGCATTATTTTCATTACGATCATTATTTGCAGTATTATTGGTAATTACATCACTAATATAATCGCTAATATAAGTTGAACGATCAATTGGATTATTATAATCATAATGAATAGATGATCGGTTAGTTCCGTGACCTAGACCAAAATCAGAACTATACCCTAATCCCGAAGCATTCGGTTGCCGATTCTGTCTATGATATCGATTAGATCGATTTGTTCTATGCATACTATGCATACTATGCATACTATTGACATTATTTCCTATTAAAGTATTTAAATTATTTCTAATATCATCTAATGTCTCAAATAATCGTGTAATATGCGCATTTGTTTGATTATATTGAGTCACAAATATACTAATAAGACGCTGTCTTTCCTGATTGCTAATACTAAAATCAGACATATTATTATAAATATATTATAATAAATGTGTTTAAATATATTGTTTTATATTAATTATATAACTAACAATGAATTTCGATAAATATAACAACAAGGGACTATCCGGGTTAGCAAATTTAGGTAACACGTGTTTTTTAAATTCTTGCATGCAAGTCATCTCGCATACATACGAATTAAATAATTTTTTAGAATTAGAAACATATAAAAAACGATTAAAAAACCAATGGGATTCTGCCTTGCTTATCGAGTGGGATGAATTACGGAAAATTTTGTGGAATGAAAATTGTGTCGTATCCCCTGTGAAATTTGTCAAAACTGTTCAAAAACTAGCTCAAATAAAAGACAAGGATTTATTCACAGGCTATGAGCAAAATGATCTGCCCGAATTCTTAATATTTATAGTCGATTGTTTTCATAATGCATTGTCAAGAGAAGTAAATATGAACATTCAAGGCACACCTGAAAATGACAGAGATAAAATTGCACTTTTATGCTTTGAGAAAATAAAACAAATGTATTCAAAAGATTACTCTGAGATATGGAATATATTTTATGGAATCCAGGTGTCTAAGCTTGAGTCAGTTGAAACTAACAAAATCATGAGCATGACCCCCGAGCCCTTTTTTATTATTAATTTACCGATTCCTCAAAATAACAAATGGCCTACCTTAATTGATTGTTTTGATTTATATGTAGAAGGAGAAATTTTAGATGGTGATAATAGTGTTCTTAATGAAGCAACTAACAAAAAAGAAGCAGCTCAAAAGAACCTAACATTCTGGAGTTTACCAACCATATTAGTGATTGATATTAAGAGATATAATGTTTCAAATAGAAAAAACCAAATATTAGTAGATTTTCCTTTAACCGATTTAAATTTATCTAAATATGTGATTGGGTATAACAAGGAAACCTATATTTACGATCTTTACGGAGTCTGCAATCACGGTGGTTCAGTTCTCGGTGGTCATTACACATCTTATGTAAAAAATGCAAACGATAAATGGTATCATTATAACGACACTTCCGTAACAGAACAAATACTAACACAGCAAATAATTTCACCAAAAGCGTATTGTTTTTTCTATAGAAAAAGAGCAATAAAATAAATATTTGATTTATATATAATATAAATGACAGACACAAACAGTGATAGCAATACCGATTCGGATTCATCTAGTTCAAATACAGTAAATACAGGTTTAGGAACTGTTGCGACCGATATGTATAGTTTTATAAATAGTTTATTATCTAATCCTAGTGTTGTAATAATTTTAATTGTCGTTATATTAATTTATGTATTATTATTCATGTATTTAGGCGAAAGCAGTTCGTCCAGTTCTACAACTACGTTTTATCCCATCTCTAGTTCTACTTCTACTTCTAGCTCCGATTCCAACTCTAGTTCGAAAACAATCGGCATTATGGTTGCGGCCATTTTTATTATTTTAGTTATAATTAATGGTCTGCAATACTTTTTTGGTGTGGATATTGTCGCCTCTCTAAAGAATGTGTTAACCGGAAAACCGGAAGTCGATATTACTGTAGACACATCTAAAACCGATGCGGCAAAAGCGCCGGTGCCTGAAATATTATTGAGACCTCAAGTATTTAACATTCCAGAAAATACATATGTTTATGCCGATGCAAAAGCATTATGCAGTGCTTATGGGTCTAGATTAGCAACATATAAAGAAGTAGAAGAGTCTTATAATAAAGGGGGTGAGTGGTGTAATTATGGATGGTCTGATGGGCAAATGGCCTTGTTCCCTACGCAACAAAAAACCTACGACGATCTGCAGAAAATAGAAGGACATGAAAATGATTGCGGTCGTCCGGGTGTAAATGGCGGCTACATGAAAAACCCGGCGCTCAAATTTGGTGTGAATTGCTACGGATATAAACCGAGAATGACACCTGAAGAGGAAGATTTAATGGCTACACAGCCTTTATACCCAAAAACAGAAAAGGATATTGCCATGGAGAATCGTGTTAATTATTGGAAAGATAAACTAACAGAAGTATTAGTTTCGCCATTTAATCGAGAAACATGGAGCAAGCTATAGTTTAGAAATATTATTATTAGGCTTTAATAGTATTATAATAAGATAATATATAATGCCGAATAATAAACAAATTATGATGGGTGAACTAGAAGAACAATGGAAAAAGAGAACTCATGGTAATGTAAAACAAAATGGAACAGGTATTCAGTTATATTTACAAAAAATAGATTTTGATGATCATGTTCATATTTTTTTAAATAATAAAAGAAAACGAAATATAATAAATGATGAAGTAAATGATGAAGTAAATGAATGTCTTATGTATAATATAAAATGTAATGGTAATTCAGGAAATGATCGTGAAGAACATATTATAAATACAAATCAAAGTATTGATGATTTTATAACAGAGATACTTTCAAACTGGATAACTGAATGTAGATCTCATTATGAAAAATACTTATTACGACAAACAGTAAATTTAGAAAAAGGTGGTAAAAGAAGGACAAAAAGTAAAGGAAGATCTAGAAAAACAAAAAGAAGATCTAACTATTAATTGTTATATTTATTTAGTTTAATTATCTGTATTATTTTGCAATTTTTTTTCAACAACATATTGTATTTCAAATATAATATCGTATAATATTTTAATAAAAAATAATGTGAAAAACAATTTAAATAATTTAAAAATATTAAAGGTCAATGGAAGTTTATCATCAATATTGAATTCAAATTTAACGCGACATATTGGACAAGAATTTGTTTTATATATCCATTTCAGTAAACATTTTTCATGAAAAAAACCATTACAACTGCAAGAAGTATAATACATAGAAGAAGATAAAAATGATTGCATTTTATATATATTGTTAGTTTCCCAGCAAATAAGACATTGTTCATTATTATAAATATCAATATTATCATCATCGTAATGATTGAATGTTCTAAAATACATTTGTAATAGTTATATTATAAATGTATTTTTAAATCGTAACTAAAATATTATGTGTTAGTTTATTTAGCTCTTTTAGTTTTTTTGCCCTTTTTAGGAATCATTTCGTCATTTTTTGCCACATGTTTTCTAGTTTTTCTTTTCTTTTTATTATCATATTCAATCATCCCAAATAATTTATCAAAAATATCATCCGATAATTCTACATGCTCCTTTATTTGACCAAAATTTTGGGGTTTGTTTAGTGTAGGATTTTTTTGCGTAATATAGTATAACCCAGCAGGAACAGCCATATTTTCAAAGCTACTAGAAACTTTTTCATCTTTACCACCATTTTGATTTATGTTAAGTGTTTGCATAGGGGAAATACCTTTTTGCAACATATGCGATTCCACATTATATCCACCACTCATGATAGCACCATCCGGATTTTTATAAAAAATTAAATCATTTTGTAAAAGAGTTGTCATATATACTATTTTGATATAAATTAATTGTTATAAAATCGCTTTATTTCAGGAACATACTTGATTTCACGTTTATTTTTAATATATTCGATAATTTTATTTACCTGATCTTCATTTTTAATAATTTCATGTAAGCATGTTTCTAGATATTTAAATGTTAATACTTGTGTATCTTTTGTTTTGATAAATTTAATTTTTCCATCGCTTATTTGCAGAGTCGCATTAGACAAATTAGAGTTTTCAACATGATTAAAAATAGCGTCATTTAATGTGCTTTTTTTGTCTCGAAGCTCCTTCATTTTATCAGAGAGCTGTTTCATTTGATTATCTATAGAGACCCACTGTTGAATATGTTGTTCAAAACTCATAATTAATATAGATTTACAAAAAAAATAATTTGCTAAATACGGGCATCATATTTTATATATTATGATTCAAATATATAAATCATAATTTAATTATATTATTCGACCAAAAGTATTTACACCCTTGAAGATTTAAAATGGGACAAATTTTACTTTCTAAATATGCGACTACAACTTTGATTTTGACGAACCTCATTCCATTTTTCAATCAAATGAATTTTTTTAACAACATCCATTTTAGGGATAATACCCATATTTAATGCTCTTATTTCACTGGTCATTTGTAGTAATATTGCTTGTTCTAATATTGATTGTTCTAATATGTTTTGATTAAGTGTATCATAATTAAAATTATTATTTTTATTTAACGTTATTTTGTTATCCATTATATATTATAATAACACAATTTATTTTTAAATTGTTTTGTCCCATTTTAAATCTTCAAGGGTGTAAAGAAATGGCGACATATTTAACGTCTGCGTTTAAATGTTTTTTTAAAAGACGAACCATTCTTTCTAGTATGTCTCTTTCCATAAGCCTGTTGCATTCCTAATAATGCTAAAGGAACCGCGGCTTGTTCCAAAACGGCGCCCCAATATCCGCCCTTCTTTCCACGACTTTGGCTCTTCGCCTGCTGCATTTGCTGCTGCTGCATTTGCATCTGCATTTGTTGCATATGACGCATCTTGGATTTCTTATGCCTACGTCTTTTACCACCTGTCAACATCTTACCAGTATCTTGTGCGTTTATATTTTTAATCGGAACAATATCATTGCTTTGAGATGTTCCCAAATTCTGCCCAGGCTGAACAGATAATGAATTCATGAATTGTGTCCAACCATTACCTAAATTATTCATCTGAAATCCCCATGCGCTATCAGGATATTGGCCCCACGAACCACCTCGTTGCGATCTTCGCTGAGTTCTTTGTTTACTAGAGCTACGACTACGACCTTGACTTTTTGAACGACCAAGCATTATATATATTTACAGGAAAAAAATAAATTACAAATTAAAAGTCATATATTAAAAGGTTATATAGGATTTATGATTGTTTTATTGCGCAGCAATGTTATCAAAATAACTAGAATGGCTAAAATCAAAATAAAAATTAAAAATACCAAAAATATTATCAAATAGATATACGGATAAATTTCATATAATATTAAGTCTGTTACAGGTGAAAAGATATTCTTTACTTCATTTCTAACATCTTCAGTTTGCAATATGTCTAAACATTGTTTGATTAAAGAATTCGGATTTTTCATAATTATACTTATAACAATAAAATTATATGCTGTTTTTTGCGTGTTTAAAAGACTAATTGCGTGTTTTTTATATTTTATTTTTCTCCTATTTCAATAAACAATGAACGATATTATTGAACCAAATATAGACTACGACTTTTCTAATCTTTATTTAGGACCACCTAGCACTGTAGCAGGAGGCGCCTATTTTACACGCATTATGTATAACAATAACAAACAACTGTATATACAAACACCTAAAAGCTTAACTAAACAAGGATTTGTTAAAAGCGGCAAGAAAATTTATATTGATCTCATGTTTGATAATAACGACACTGTTTTCATCAATTGGATCGAAAATTTGGAAGCGAAATGTCAAGAGCTTATATTTAGCAAGGGCGATAATTGGTTTCAAACTAAATTAGATAAGGATGATATTGAGACTGCATTCACATCACCATTTAAAATTTACAAATCGGGAAAGTTTTATTTATTAAGAGTAAATGTGAAGCCCAATGTTAAGATATTTAATGATGACACAAATATAATTAATTTAGAAGATCTTGCAGCAGATAAAACACTGATTTCAATCATAGAAATACAAGGCATTAAGTTCTCTTCAAGAAATTTTCAAATTGAGATTGAGCTTAAGCAATCTATGGTAGTTAGTCCTGATCCATTTTTAGATGCATGCTTTATTAAAAAACCTAACAAAAAACAATCATCTGTTAAGGATGCAGAAGAAGATTCTTTAGATCTAGGCGAAGATCTTAACTCTGATAATTTATTTGCAACTCCTTTGACAAAACAAAAACCCAAAGATCCGACTGTTGAATCCTTTAGTAATCTTGATATAGATATCGATATTATTGATATTGATAAAAAAACAAAAATGAATACTTCCATCAATTCAAAAACAAGTGTTACATCTATAAATGCAAATGCAAATGTAGATTCAGATTTACAATTAGGAGATATTACTGATTTGAATTTAAATTCTGATAGCAATAATGATAATATTGTTTTAGAAATAGAAGATCTCTCAGCAGAACCTATTAAAATAGAAGATCCAAATGCATTAAAGGAAGTCGATCTTTCTTCTAGTTTAGAGAATAATTTAGAAAGTATTACTCTGAAAAAACCAAATCAAGTATATTATGAAATATATAAAAAAGCCAGAGAAAAGGCAAAAGAGGCAAAAAAAGTAGCAATATTAGCATTTTTAGAAGCTAAAAATATTAAAAATACATACATGTTGGATGATATAGATGAAAGTGACGAAGATGAGGAAATCGAGGAAATAGAAGACATATAAGAATCGAAAGAATTCAAGGAACCCAAATTATTTAGACGTTTCTTTATCCTTTAGCACAAATTCTAATTTACATGTTATTAATTAATCTTTATTAAACAATTAATTAATAATTTGAAAAATATTTTATCGCTAATTTTATATAATGAGTGATTTCTTTTCAAAAATCTTGGCAGTCTTCCCAAAAGAAGTTAGAGATAACTGGGTTTTAATTGTATTACTTATAATTGGTGGAATGTATTTATTCAACTACTTTAACATGAAGGGATCTTATGGCTCTGATATGATGAGCAGTAATGATCAGGCTGCTTACAAAAAGCCGCAGCAAGGAACCAATGGTGCCAAACCCGCCGAAGATATTCAAGGCAGCGGAAATGGCAGCTTCGCTCCTGTAAACGGTGTTCCTTCTAATGGCGGCATGCCTTCTTCCTGCAACAAGCCCAACATGCAAAATCCTGCCGATTTGTTGCCAAAGGATAACAACTCTCAGTGGGCTCAGCTCAACCCTGCCGGCAAGGGCGACCTCGCTAACATCAATTTGTTGAAGGCTGGCTACCATATCGGCATCGACACTGTCGGACAGACTCTGCGCAATGCCAACTTGCAGATCCGCTCTGAACCCCCGAACCCACAAGTAAATGTGGGAATTTGGAATACTTCAACAATTACGCCAGATTTTCTTCGTGTGCCGTTAGAATTAGGCCAAGGTTCTCAGTGAGCATATATGGTAACAAAATAAACAAAAAATTTTAAAATTTAATGTATTAAGTTAAATTCTTTATCAAAATCTTTATATTCATCTTTTTTACACATATAAATATTTTGAACCTTCTTTTCTGAAACAATTTTATTAATATTATTTGTTAGTTCTTGTAACCAATCGTATCTATTGTGCCATATATCTTTTTGTAAAAGTCTAATAACGGAATATCCATTTTCATTAGCACATTTCATTTTATAAATATCATTTATGTTTGTTAGTTCAGGAGACTGCCAATTACCAATTTGTTTGAAATGTTGAGGACCATCTTGTTCTATAATAATATTTAAATCTTCAATTATAAAATCATAAGGTAAATATTTATTTGTTTTTGGATTTTTACACCAAATAGATTTAAATTGTCTTTTAACAATATAATGTTTTATTACTTCATTGTATAATTTTTCTTCAGTTTTATTTACACAATTTGGACACCAAACACCATTTGTAATATCACTAAGTTGTGTTTCAAAAATATTATTACATTTATCACAATCAAATTTATATTTTTTATTTGTGCTCTTAAATAACATTCTTGGATTTATTGTTTTATCATTTAAAAATTTGCTTCTTTCAATTGAAGCAAATGAGTTATTATAACATATTTTACATTCTAAATCATTGCATAATTTTTGATGTGCACAATAAGGACAAAATTGATTTTTCATAGTTATACATTTTAAATTTATTTCAAATTTATGAAAACACATATCACAAACAAATTTATATTTTTTTCTATCAGCATTTTTAAAAACTTGCCTTGGATCTATTTCATTTTCATTACTCCAGCATAAAGATTTAGGATGTAAAACAAAAGATTTATTTTCACAAGGAACACATATATTTGAACATAATAATTTTGGTGGATTACTACAATATCCACACCAATTATTGCCCTGATTTATATTTAATAACGTGCTTTCAAAACTGTGTCCGCAATCGCAGTCAAACCAGCATTTTTTATGTGAATTTAGCGCATAATCTGCAGGTAACCCTGTATTTTTTAGGGACCAGTATTTAGCTCTCTCATGTGAAGCAAATGATCTTTCAAATGGTATAGCATTCATATTCATATTCGTATAATAATGTTAATCAATATGCCTTATTATATTTAATTCAATTTTATTAGGCATATATATTATATGTTTGATAAAGAAAGTGTCATATTTTATTTTATTTTAGCAGTTATTATATTTGTCTGCTTGAAAATTTATCGCGAATCGGATGCATATAATTTAAAATGCATCATATCTAACGTAGACGGTGAAACATATTGCGTTAGAGATCGATCCAAATTGGAATTAGCCGCGGACTTGTTAGCGCAAGTGACACAAAAGTGCAAGGAACTTGTTTTACACTTAGGCAAAAAATATCCGGAAGACGAAGATGTGCAGCGACTCGTGCAGAAATTCAATCCAACAAAAATATCCGAAACACTACCTACTAGCGAATACACTGCCTATAGTGAAAACAAAGGTGAAAAATTGGCGTTCTGTTTAAATACTACAAAACCAGGTGATAAACTAATCGATATCAATACGCTTACGTTCGTTGCCTTACATGAATTAGCTCATATTATGACCAAGACAGAAGGTCATAAACAAATATTTTGGCAGCATTTTAAGTTCTTATTGACAGAAGCGAAGGAAATCAATATTTACACACCGGTAGATTATAAGAAAAATCCAGAACCATATTGTGGCATGAAAATTACAGATAATCCGCTATATGATTTGGCCTAGTTATCCACCTTTTTTTCCACCTTTTCCCTACGGGTAAGGTGGAGCCAAAAAGAGAAAAAAAGAGAAAAAAAGAGCTAAATGGATCCAAATGTTTTCACCTTTTTCCACCTTTTCCCTACGGGTAAGGTGGAGCCAAAAAGAGAAAAAAAGAGAAAAAAGAGCTAAATGGAGCCAAATGTTTTCACCTTTTTCCACCTTTTCCCTACGGGTAAGGTGGAGCCAAATGTTTTCACCTTTTAAACTAAATAAACTTCAATAATATACCTTTTTTAAAAGCATAAATTGAAGTTTATTTTGATATACTTTTTTTAAAAGTATATTATATATGTCACTATTTCCAATATTTAAAGTAAATAAACTAACAAATAAAAATAAGACAGATGTAATATATGTATTTTTTGGTTCTGATCAAGATCTAGATCTAGATGTAGACACAGATCTAAATGAGCTATTTAAAAGAGATCCTAATAATAAGGTTTTTGCCAATGTTTTTAATCCAGCAGAATTAGACAATCTTGAATCTAACAAAGATATTCAAGTAGAATTTATAAGACAAACAATTCATATAGACGACAGTATTGGTGTAATTAAGCTAAAAATTTTCGAGGCAATTCGTCGCTCTGCATCAATGAGTGAAATATATTTATTTTGTTTAAAGAATGAAAAACTGAATCCAATAACAATATATCAAAATTTAACACAGAATGATCGTCTTCCTTTAACTCGAGTAAGATTAGAACAAGTTCTTAAAAATATTTACGACGAAGACGGTGAGCCAATTGATTTTGGTCTGCCTAAAAAAGATAAATATACATTTGACGACATTTTAAGCTTAGATTTAACAAAAAGGGATTATCTAGTTGCAAAAATTTTAGGGCAAAAATTCGTATTTAATAATGAATATCCATTTATTGCTGATCCATTTTACGTGACTGAATATGATGCATTATTAGAGCATTCTAGAAGAGAATTGACATCACTCAACAATAGTTTGCTACTAGAAACAAATCCCATATTCAACACGACAATCTATTTATGCATCGCGCCAGATGTTTTTAAACAAAACACAGATGTTTCATTTGAATACACATGTAAAATTTATTTCCCCTTTTTATATCAAGAAAATATTAATACAATTGATAAACTATACGAAAAACGTGACAAGTTGATCGAAGACACATCTAATAAATTGACGCCGGATGTAGAAAAAGGTTTTGAAAGCATAGATATGTTTTATAATGTTTTTCAGAATAAAATACCTTCAAATAGGTTTTCTGAAAAAAGACAAAATACGGGAATTAAAAAGATCAAGATCATCATACATCCGGATTTTCAAATTAAAATTCCAATTGATGTCATCTTTAAATTAATACACGCAACCCAAGAGTTTCCATTAATTAAATTTAATCCAGAAACACGCCAGGAAAATATTTATCGTTTATATGCAGACAAAATGACATCGGATGGTCGAAAAATACCGAACCTAAATAAGGCTATTATTTTCAAATTGGTAAAAGGTATAGGAAAGGGTAGGTCTGTTTCAGTTTACACTAACATTATTGTTAATAAAATACAATACAACATTGTTTGCGAATTTGCAGACAATGGTTCTATTACGGTTTATCCTCTAAATGATTTTGAGACACCGGTATCAATTGAGAAAAACGATATTGACATTATAATAGGTTTAGCAGTCAATCCGTTAATTCAACAAATTAAACCTTTTTTTGAACAAAGTGGGCTTGAAATACCGTTATTCGACTCTATTAAATCGATAAATGTAGAAATCAGGGAATTAACTTATCAAACTGTATATGTAATTAATAACCCTATAAAAATTACTGATTATATAGGCTGCATTTCTAGTGCATTTACAATTGAAACTGATGATTTGAAACGACGAGGAATTGAGATGCGTTTCAAGCGTGTTGCCAATTTTAATAAAAGAGACAGCCAGGAAGCATTTATCATTGAAAAAATAGATCAAGGGCTAAAATTTGACGAAATGGTAGACGAGCTTGTTCAAAATTATCCAGATGTAGACGACGAAATAGCGTCGGATTTAATTGCCAAAATACGCTCTGAATTAGAAGTAACTCGCGGTGCAAATAGAAGGCGTGCGTTAATGATAAAAATTAATCCGGGGTTTAAAACGCGCATTTTACTGGATTCTATTGTTAGTGAAATTACCGTAACCGTTGAAGGTATTAATGATATTGCCTATTTAGACACTATACCCGTATATATCGACACGTTAGTTCGCATCAGTCAAGATATAAACAGCAGCGATATTCCGGCAATAAAAATTAGTAAAATATGCACAGGCAAAGAACTTGATGATGTTGAATTTGGACAAATTACAGCTGTGTCAGAGCAAAGTATCAATGAAAATCAGCTTCCTGATATTCAAGATGAAAGTCCAGTTTATTCAAAGCAGGTAAATTTAGAAGAACAAGAAGAAGACATGGATATGGATATATTGGATTTGTTAGGTTATGAATCTGATCCAGAGAAATCAATTAAAGGTGGTCAAGGGTCAGATTCAGATGATTCAGGAAAAAGCGTTTCAACACCAAGTTTATCATCTAAAGCGGATTCTATTGATTCAGGGAAAAGCGTTTCAACACCAAGTTTATCCTCTAAAGCGGATTCTGTTTCAAAAAAGGATTCTATTGATTCAGGAAAAAGCGTTTCAACACCAAGTTTATCATCTAAAGAGGATTCTGTTTCAAAAAAGGATTCTATTGATTCAGGGAAAAGTGTTTCAACACCAAGTTTATCATCTAAAGAGGATTCTGTTTCAAAAAAGGATTCTATTGATTCAGGGAAAAGCGTTTCAACACCAAGTTTATCATCTAAAGAGGATTCTAAATCTATTGATTCAGGAAAAAGTGTTTCAACGCCAAGTTTATCCTCTAAAGCGGATTCTGAAGATCCAAATGCAAACGTATTTGAAGAAAAACCTATTGCAATTCCTACATCAAAACAAGACGAATCTAGCGAAGATGCCGATATTCCGACACCATCTACAACGACACCATCTACAAGCTTAAAATCATCTTCTGAAGAAGAAGATGAAAAAGAGGCTCCTGTTATAAAACCACCTATTGTAGAAGTAAACGTAAACGTAAATCCTTTACCTCCTTTACAGGAATCTTCTAGTTCAGAAGAAGAAGAAGAAGAAATAGTAAAAGAAAAAAGCCCAACTCCTGTAGCCAAAAACCCAACTCCTGTAGAAGTAATTGAAATCGAAGAAAAGGAAAAAAGCCCAACTCCTGTAGAAGAAATACTCGAGATAAAACAAAAACCAAAGAAGGAAAAAAAGATTGAAGCCGTGAAAAAAGAAATGGAAAACACGGTTCGCGATATTACTAATATGAAATTAAGATATCCAAATCCATTTACTTCAAGATTAGAAAAAAATGCACCCCAGCTCTTTGTCAGAGAAAAGAATGATAAAATTGATGTATATACGAGAATGTGTCCATTTAGTTTAGGTGATCGCCGTCAGCCAATAATTTTAACTAAAAAGGAAAGAGATGAAATGATCAGAGATCATCCTGATCCTAGAGACGTAAATCAAGAATCAGATTTCATTGAATATAGCACTGACCCTAATGATAGTTCCAAGAAATTTTATTATACTTGTCCGCGATTTTGGTGCATGTTAACAGACAAAATGGTTACAGAAGAAGATATTATCGCAGGTAAATGTGGTCCAAAGGTAGATAAGGTAGAGGACGCCATTATTCCAAAAACAGCGGATTCTATTAAGAATGATGGTAGATATGTGTATCAGTTTTACGACCAAAAAGATTCCAAAGAGGGTAGATTTCCCGGATTTCATAAGAAAAAGACGCCATCAGGTCTATGTATTCCTTGTTGCTACAATAAATGGAAAACAGAAGAAATGAAAAATCGTCGCGATCTTTGTCAAGGAAAATTCGACGAAAGTGAAGCACAATCAGTCTCAGGTGAAGAGAAGAATTTTGAAGAGCAACTGAAAAGAGATGTTCAAAATGCAGAAAATTATGTAAAAGGTCCAGAAAAATACGGTCCTCAATTAGGCAATGAACGTTGGGGGTTTTTACCAATTGCAGTGCAAAAATTTCTACACGAAGTAAATGAAGATTGTCAAGTCAGTAAAATGAATGCAAGTCTTAAACCAAATCATACGTGTATATTAAGATACGGTGTTGAAGATAATCCGCGACAATCTTTTATTGCTTGCATTGCCAGTGCCATGTTTTATGGACAAAAAGATCCAGAAACAGGTGAACGACTAATTACCAAATTTATTCCAAATGCAAAAGATGATCATTATATTCCCACGATAAAAGAAATGATAAATAATATAATAATTCCTGCAATAGACATTGATAGATTTGTTAGGTATCAAAATGGGGATTTAATCACGAGTTTCGCTAATCTTGACTTAGAAGTAGATATAAACAAGTCTGAATATACTGAATCCATTCTATATAAGAAGGCAGAAAAAGAAGGATCAGTAGAATCGAAACCGCTCGAGTTTTTTACAAGAGTAGTGCAAGCATATGAAACATTTATTGCCTTTTTAAGAGACCCTAAGATTTATATTGATTATACTTATTTATGGGATTTAATCTGCACACCAAATCCGGGGTTATTTGAAACAGGAATAAATTTAATCATTTTAGAAATGCCTGACGATGACGTAACTAACAATATCGAATTAGTATGCCCTACAAATAGATATTCAACACATATTTATGATGCAAGAAAGCGCAGTTTAATTCTAATAAAGCGCGACAACTATTTTGAGCCCATTTATGGACATCGTTATAATTTAGATCGTGGTGAAGTTCAAATCACAAAAACATTTAGCGAATATGACCGTAGATTGCCAAAAACTCTGAGAGCTGTTTTTACGAAAATTATTAAACCAACACTGGGTGAAAGATGTAAAGCACTTCCTAGTAATAGTCAATACACTAAAAAATTTGAGCAACCAAAATTATTGGATACTTTGATTAAAGACTTAATGAATAGAGGATATACTATTTTAAACCAAGTTTTGAATTTTCAAGGCAAGGTTATTGGCTTAGAAATAAAATCATCAAAACCTAAAGAGCTTCAGGGTTTTATTCCATGTTATCCATCTTCTTTAACTATTTTAAAAAATTCAAAAAAATATGATAAAAAAACATGTGAAATAGGATCCAAATGTGATTTTGATTTTGTTTATATGACGGATAAAATATGGAAATCATATGATGAAACACTTGCATTTTTAAAGGAATATTACCTAATTGATGATGATGATGATGATGCTGATGATGAAAATCAGAAGCAGAAGCAGAAGCAGAAGCAGAAGCAAAATCAGGATAAAAATCAAGATGATTTTTACAGAGTTGTCAATAATGGACTTATTATTGGATTTCTAACAAATACAAATCAATTCATCCGAGTTTATGATCCTGTGCCTATACAAGTTTCCTCTGTTAATGACAATATTAAAAATATTACAAATAATGATATGTTAGTTGCAGATATTGAAACTCTTACTACTACAAAGGTAGACACAAAACGCTCGGATTTTATAAAACGAATACAACTAGAGACTAATTTTTACAATGTATTCAGAAATACAATTCGCATTTTATTCAATGATTACTCTAACAGCGACAAAAGAAAGGATATACAGAGCGAGTGTAATAAACGTTATATTTTATACAGACAACAACTCGACAAAGTCATAGAAATGTTGCACGATCTTGTCGGAACTAGTATTATTTTTTCTACTTCAGATGAAGGATTTAATTACGAAAATATTAATGAAAATGATATACATAATTGTATTAAGCTCTCAAAAGATAAATGTTTAACAAAGGATAGCGACGATGGCGAAGAGACAACAGGTATTTGCCAAATGACCGACGACACATGCACTCTTGTTTTACCCAAAAATAATTTGATTACAGACAATGATAACGAAGCATTTTATTACAGCAAAATGGCAGATGAGCTAATTCGATACAATAGAATTAAATCATTTATATTTAAACCACAAGCGTATTTATCATTTGGTCAAATAAAATACAATTTACGTGATAATGAAATACTAATATTACAGGATTTGTTGACTCAGGATTTTTTCGAAAACTTAATTCCCGCGGACATAAATAAATTCGCAAAATACAACACATACGACACTGCTAATCCTATTGTGTCTCAGGCTTATAAAAAAGAATATGATCTAAATGAAGCGATTAATCCGAATCATGAAAGAGACTGTTTTGCATCTGGACCATTCAAAATAACATCAGAAGAGTGGAGTCATTGTTTTCCATCAACTTATAAAGAGATTGCCTATTCGGGAAAGAGTAAATTATGTGCGCTTTACATGATGATTGATATAATAAAAAATGTAAAAGGTATAAAAGAATTATCGGTAGAAGAAATAAAAGACGTCCTTATCGAGGAATATAAAAGGTTAACTGAAGATTATAAAAATATTCAAAAAATAAACACTATTATTGATATTTTAAGAGAGGAAGGACAATTTGATGCGAATCAGTTACAGGATGAAACCATGAATTTTGAACAAATGATATTACAAGAAGGTTTTGGTGCGGTTAATTTCGATCTTTGGATTTTGTTAGTTAAGTATGAAATACCTTCCATTTTAATTTCTAGTAAAGTAATCCCTGAAAGTAATTTTAAGAAGAAACAATTTGTCTGTTATTATGATAACAATAAAGAAAAACAAGAGCAAAATTTTGTATTTATAGTAGCGCCGGCTATGTATATAAGATATAAAAACCATGAATTAAAAAATCCCGAATATAAAATCATAGTTAATGACAATGTAACAATCGAATCTGATAATAACTTACAAGGTGAAATACCAATATCATTAGATGTGTTACAAAAAGGCAATTGTTTACAAAATGTTGAAAAGGCAATTGTTGATGTATATCCTATTGAAGATTTTATTAATAAATATTTTATAAAACACAAAACAACTATACATCCTGCAAGAAAACCGGAGGCTGTAAATCTTGAATTTGTAGAGGTTTCAGCAACTCCTTCCCCAGAAGAAAAACTTAAACCTGAAGATATAAATAAACAAGAAGAACCTAAAATAGTTAAACTTAAAAAGAGTAGAAAATTAAAACCTGCTCCTTCTTTTATTATTGAAGGGGATGAAGAAGATCAAGAGCAAGAACAAGAGAAAGAGAAAGATAAGGACGTAAAACCAGAACCAGTAAATGAAGATACGGGTGAATATGAAGAGGTCGAAATACCTCCAAAAATACCTAAGCCAAAAACCAGAAAGAAAAATACAAAGATTAAGGTTAATCCACCAGGGAAAACAAAAAGGAATAGACCTCGTCCTGAAAGTATCGAATTTGTGGAAGCTTCTAGTAGTCCGCCTTTAAATAAGTAATTAATATTTATAATTAATATTTATAAATCATCATCATCTTCATAATCCGTGTTATACATATTATCATCCACGTTATTAAATTCATTCGAAAAAAATAACTCATCAGAATCATATAACGTCGTATTAGTTGTATTTATCTTTTTTTCAAATTCATATTTTGAATTATTAACCACTATATTATAAAAATTTATATGCTTTGAATTAAACTTGATTGAAAAGGCGGTTCTCTTTATTTTTCTTCTAGATCCAATGCATATTTTTCTACCAAATAAATTATTATATTCATAAAATTGTCTTAATTTTATGTGTAACTGACTTTTATATTTATGTATTTTTTCAGTTCCCTTGATACTATAATGAATGACGTAATAATAAAATAAATAAGGTCGAAATATATCAACTAATATATCTTTGGGAAAGTCACAATGAATTAATAATTTGTTAGTATGATAATTTGTTTGCAACATTAATTTAACTGCATTATATAATGTCTGACTAGGACTTGTATATACATATTTTTTAATAGAATATTCTCTTAGAAATGGTTCATTATTTATGTAAAATTGTTGCTTCACAAAACAATCCAAAAAAAATAAATGTATTATTGATGAAAATTTACATACTCCTTCTTTCATTTTAAAATATATATTACATAGGGTAGATGTATTCAGTCTTTGATTATTATACGGATTTTTTGGCGACAATGGAGAGCAGAAAAAATTAGGTGCATTACATATCGCGGTTTCAATAATATTAATCAAATCATTCATGCTAAATAAATATGTCGATTTATGTTGTAATAAAGTAAATGTTGCAGGGTGTTTAATATCCAGCGGAATCAATGATAAATCATTTGTCACAACTAATGGCCAAAAAATATACTTATATATGTTTACAAATCGGGCGAAAGAAGAATAGATCCGTTGTGCTTTACAGAAAATGTTGAGGACCTTCTCTTTAAGTTCATTTGAAATAAATATATTATTTAAAAGGGTATTTAAAGTCGACAACTTTGCATGGCTCATTTTCAAATATATGTTTTTATTATTCGACTTTAAATAGAGACGATAAATATCATACATCATTAAATAAATATATGCTGATATGTCTAAAAAATCCTTGTCGTAATTCTCTATTAAAAATGGTTGAAATGGTTCATCAGGATAAATAATTGTTTTGCTTTTTATACATTTTTGCAGAACATAAAAAAATGTTTTCATTTTGTTAGTATAGAATTATACTTATCTTTAATAATAAAAGTTTAATATATTATTTTTATTATTTATATTATTATTTGTTAATTGATTATTTAAGCAAATGGATCATAATCATTATCTTTACCCATCTCTTCCATTTTAATATTCGATACATTGGTCTCGATCTCTAGCTGCTTCTTGCTGCACATTTCTTCCTTTTCACCTAATCCCGAAAACAGTGTTTCTTCTATTATATCTTCATTTGACTTGTATTCATATTTATATTTCTCATCTAGATTGATCATCTCATTCACGTCCAAAACAACTTGGAATGATGCTGTTCCATACAACCCCTCTTGTCCGCACATCACATTTGCCGAAATACCTCGCATTGTGTCAAGTTCCGCATGTCTTGCCGCTTTCAAGAACATCTCTGGCGTCTCTTCGAATGAGGCCTTTGCAATAGGACCAATGTCATCATTGTTAATTCCGTGCCTGAATATCGAAATCATCTTGTAATTAAATGTCATTCTGTCGCAAAGCAGTGCCATATGATGCGCATTCACATATGCACCATCAAATTCTAGGACTTCAGCCAATTCATTATACAATGCAAATCGGGCTGCTTCCATTCCTAGCACATGGAAGATCTCAATTATATCATTGCTAAAAGTTCTATTCGGGTCAATATAATCTAAGCCTAAAACATCCAACATATTTGTTCCAATGGTATCTAAAACCCATATATCCTTTTTAATATATGCACCTGCCTTTTCTACCAAATTGTCTTTGATCTTTCGCAAAATGACCTTGTTTATATTTTTTACACCACGAAGGACTATATTATTCAATAATGTGTCTTGGAAATTCTTCAAGATATAAATCTGATCCGACTGATCAAGTGGATTGAGCTTCGCCTTCTTTTGACTCCTGCTCTTTGCATTGTCTATTATGTTTTTCATTCGAATTCTGAACACTAATTTATCTGCATTGTAGTCCGAGTAGACACACGATATTTCATCTTTATATGTATTGTTCAGTGTGAAGTTCACGTCATCCATTGTTATATTTTTCTCCAACATTACTTCGGGATCCATTATGATGCGAATGATCCATTTGGATTTATCTGCTTGATTGTCTTCCACTGCTGTTTCTAAACATTCTGCAACCATGGTCTCGAATTCTCTGTATTGCGCCATTGTATTCTTATCTTCGTCAATCAGCGTGTTCAAATCATCCGGGTCAAAACATATCTCGATCGACTTTACTATTTCTTCGAGTCTTGTATGTTCCAACATGTATTGAATTGTGATTGCTTTCTCTCTGTCTGTCTCATCCTCTGGCTTCAAGAATACTGTTAGTGAAGGATTTTTAAGGGATGCAGATAGCGATAATATTTCTTCAATTCTTGGCACACCACGCGTCACGTTGGACTTGGAAGCAACCCCTGCGAAATGGAACGTATTCAGCGTGTTATGCACAATGACACCATAATCCGTCATGAATGTTTGATTAGCCGGAACAGTAAAGTCATAGACATATTCTGATTGTTCTGGAACAATTATTTCGATATTCACAATTTCATCCCAAATGACACCCGATGATGCGGCTTGTTTTAAAATTCTGAGTTCCTCTGCAATCAATTCTGCATTTTCGCTTGTTTCAAAGACTTCAATATACTTTTCTAAAGTGCGACGACCAATGCTGTCTTTCTTTGCCCATCTTCCATAGTTTCTGCTTTGTCCGGGAAGTTTTAAAACCTTTCGGCACTTGGCTACAATCTCACCTAATCCGTTAATTTTATCAATATCATCGGATAAATTGTGTATATCAGTGCGATCACAATACTTTACTAAATTCATCAGCTTATCTGCATGAACCAGACTGCCAATTTTTTCTTCATATTGTTTGGCATATTTTGCTGAGATGGACAAGTTATATATTGGAGAACCGCGAACAAAGTTTTCTTTAATCGATGCAAATATGTCAAAGTAGTTGAGCATCAAGGCGATATCTTTAGATAATTGTTTACTTCTGCTGCAAACACGAATCTGATGATGTTTTTCGTCTGACTGGAAGTTTCCATCTCCGTCCATATAGGCCTGAATTAATCCTGCCTTGAATTCAAGTGGAGCAAGGAATGCAAAGTCTGGCACAATCTTTATGAATGATCCTGTTCCGCAAGTTGATAACAATAATTCAGCAATTAATTTGCAATTGAAACTTGTCTGTGTTGACGGTCCATATTCTCCCATTCTTTTATAAACTCTGCATTCTTTTTCAAATCTAGCCGCAAACTGTTTAGTTTGTTCAATAAAATGCTCCGAAACATTTGTAATGCATACTCCATAATTTGTAACATTTCCTTCCGCCAAATAAGCTCCGATAAACCATCCAAACAAATAGTCCAACTTGCAATCCTGACTGCCAATTTTAACAAATTCATTCACAAAAGTATTATCAATGTGTTTTGATACTGGAATTCGCATGCCTTCTTTGAGATCCGCGCCTGTAATAGGAACTACTGTTTGATTGTCTCTGACTAGATGCGAATGACTTAAAGTTGTTGTTACTTTTCTACCACTTTTTGTGGTGCATGTTATTAGATTTCCATTTACTGGGTGTCTGCTCACATGTGATATCTTATTCCAATGCGTCTTCTCTTGAGCATCTACTCCAATAATATAATATTCGTCTTCCAAAGCATCCAATAATGTCTCGACGCTGTCTGCATGTCCAGTGTTAAATGTATAATCCGGATTTGATTCAATCACTGCATCACATAATTCGCCAATTGGTCCTGAGACCATAGAAATCATTTTTGTATTTTTATTTATTTTCACACACATAATATGCTCACAAAACGGGAGCGACATCTGAGTTGTTGGCTCGCCAATGCTCTGCGCCGCAATCATTCCAACCATCTCACCAGGCGCCACAATTGCGCGCTTATAATCAAGCACAATTGTCTGCATTAATATGTCAAGTGCCTTCTTATTAAAGCGCTTATTTAGCAGCAAGTCTTTAGGCGATAAATAGTAGAAATACATGACTCTAAATAACTCTGTTGGTGGGGCATAGTGAATTTTCAAAAGGCTGTCAAATGTCTCTTCAATTAAGTCAAATGCTTCCAGCATTGTAATATCAACCAAAGAATTAGGATTAACATTTTGCTGTCCCATTACATTTTGAATAATGTGCATGAATGCAACAGGAAGGCGAACAACCTTATCCGACTTGTAGTTGAATATATTTTTAATTATTTTGCTTCTGTTCTCTATCATGTAGTCCGTATATTTCTTGCACGTCTCATTGAGTTGAGCTTCTTGTTTTTTCTGTCTTGTTAGCGCGCTCTTGACAAACATTCCCGATAATGCCTTTGATTTGCCTTTATTGTCTTCCGGAACATTGAAATGCGCATAAATGTCTTGCACAGTCATTTCAACAATCGGAATTTCCTGATTTTCTACCTTGATCGTATCAATGCTGTCATCACCGTAAGAGAATTGAACAACTTTCCCTTTGTTGCTTCGCACAGTCATATCATAATTGACCATCAAATCTTCCATACCTTTGATCAATCTTCGCTGGATATATCCCGTGGTGGAAGTTTTCACTGCAGTATCAATGAGACCAATACGACCACCCATCGCATGAAAGAAGACTTCTTGCGGAGATAATCCATTAATATAGGAGCTTTCTACGAATCCACGCGCCACAGGGCTGTCATCGTATTTGGTGTAGTGTGGCAGCGTTCTGTGTTCAAACCCGTAGGGAATGCGCTTTCCGTCTACATTCTGTTGTCCCAAGCATGCAGTCATTTGCTGAATATTGATTTCTGTGCCCTTTGATCCGGCATTGAACATGATGACAAATCGATTATCTTTGCTTAGATTTTTAAGCGCCTCTCTGCCTGCCTCTGATTGCGCTTTTCCAAGAATGTTGTTGATTTTTGTCTCAAACTCTTCTTCATTTGTTTTTCCCGAGTTATTCTCAAAGACACCGACTTGCACTTGATCAATTAATTTTTTCACATCTGCTTTCTTGTCAGTGATAATACTAATAATTTTGGCATTCGTTGTTGCGCTAGTAATTAAATCGCTGATGCCTACGCTGAATGCACTCTGTTTCATGTATTCAGTGACAATGTTTTGTAAATCATCGATAAATTTGGATGCAGCCATGTTGCCAAAGGAATTACAGACACGATGAATTAGACCTTTGGTGCCTGAGCCTAGAATTCCCTTGTCCATCTGGCCTCTCAAATAGTGGCCATCTTTGATCTCTACGACATTGTTTGACTCTGCAATATTCTCTTTTTCTCCGTCGAATTGTTTGTTCTTCACTTTGATTGAGAGGGGTGGTAAAATCTGCGACAACACTTCAAAATTGCTCACTCGATCATTTATTGATTTTCCTCCTATAAGAGCAGCTGGATTCACTCTGTCAAACATCATCAATAAATTCATTGCTTCCTTGTGTGTAAAATTTATCGCCTCTCTTGTAAATCTATATGATCCCAACATGGAATCCTGATAGATGCCGATAATCGGCGCGTTGTTTCCTGGGCTTATTATCTGGTATGGCACTGCGGCCAAATTTCTTAACTCTGACTCGGCTTCTGGATCCTGAGCCATGTGTAAATTCATTTCCATGAATATCCTTACCATTTCTGGTAAGGCCGGAATACACCTTGAGCTTCATCAGGATGGTTAATCCTTCATTTGAAACCCGTCGTCATCTACTCTCTGAACCTTCCCCATACTCTTACCATAGCGAGGTTAGGGGCTTGGCTGCTGATTATCCAATCCTTCACTTTTTTACCATCGGGTTCGGCTATTAACCGAGATCCTCTCACATTTTTCAATGCAAGAGTGGTAGTGAAGGCTCTAAGGAACTTCCAGTCAATTTGGCGACGTTGCTAAATGTTTCTTTAAATTATTAATAAATTCCTTTGCATTTTCTTTGCTTTCTTCTAAGGAAATATGAACTCCTCCAAAATCTGCCTTAATTCGATTAATATAAACATACCAACCATATTGCTCATTATTTTTATTTAAAGGTTTAATGTATTTTTCAATATCATCATCTATAATTTTTATATCTTTAAACCTTTCATATTTTTTTTCTTTAAAATAACTAATCACACCATTTGATACACGTTTTTTGCTTTCATCACTATGAGTAAATACATTTCCTCCGTTTTTCAAGTTATATCCATTAGGAAATAAGCTGTTAAACTCTTTGATATAATGTATTTCTCTTGTATCAGCATTTGCAATATCACAACATTCGATTAATTCAACCACAAAATCACTTACGCTATATTTTCTTATAGCATTATTTAAGTAATGTGATTGATTTTTTTTTGTTGAGAAAGCTTCTGATATATGACATCTAAAACGCCCTTCATGTCCATAAGGTCTGTATCTTTTGTGGTTTAATATGTGTGAAACTGCTTGACCTACGTATATCTTTGCAGTAGTTAAATTTGTTATTTTATATATTTCGCAATATCTTTGAGTTGGTTCGTCTAATATTTGTTTTGATAGTTTAAGGTAGTTTGATGGTTCCATAATTTATTAATATAATTTTCTTTAAGTAGTTTTATAATAGAAACATTTAACTAGGGAGTAGCACACTTTTAATGCTCCCTGTTGGGGACAAAATGTTATTTACATATGTCTATCCCCGTCAAAATCCGCGTTGTATGGCTTCGTATCCGCCACATTCATTCTAAAAGTATCGCCTTTTTTCATAATTCTAGCGATGTGACACATCATCGACATTCTGTGTAAAGTCGGTTGACGATTGAATAAGATTGCATCTCCATCCATCATGTGACGATGGACAATGTAGCCGTCTTCCAAGACAATTGAGTTTCTATCTTTGTATCGCAAAGTGATCGATTTGACTCCAGGAATTTCCAAGATTTTTGCACCCGGCCAAACATCAGGACCATTTTGCACCAATTTTGTCAGGAATGCCTTATTCACTCGATTCACAACTACAGGCTTTGTAATATTTTTCGCGATCTTCATAGGAATTCCGAGTTCTCTAATGGAAATGTTAGGATCCGCAGTGATGACTGAACGAGCACTAAAGTCAACACGTTTTGCCATCAAGTTGCCTCTCATACGACCACCCTTTCCGTTCAATCTGTCTTTGATCGACTTCAAAGGTCTGCCAGATCGTTGTGCAACCGGATTTGCACCAGGCAACTTATTATCGATCTGACTTGCGACATGATATTGTAATACAGTTGCCCAATCATTGATTACCGATTCCGGTGCATTATTCTGAATTTTCTCTTGAAGTGTCTTGTTAGTCTTGATAATATTTACTAAGATGTGACTCAAATCGTCTTCTGATCTTTGCTGCGCATCGTGCTTGACAGACGGTCGAACAGCAGGAGGCGGAACTGCCATGACTTGACAAATCATCCAATCAGGGCGCGACCAGAGAGGACTGAATCCCATAAATGTCACATCTTCATCCGAAATGCGCTTGAATATTTTTAAAACAAGCTCAGGTGTCAAGGGAATGATAATATTGTCTTCTTTAGCTTCATCGCCTTCTTCAATTGTATTTGTCCATTCAGCATATAATGATGCCATGCCTTCCTTTTTGTATCTCTTGGGCTGCAAACAGCCACAACCATCCTCGGTATCTTCACCACAACGCTTGACATTTTTCACCAAGTCGACAACATATTTCCAACGAGCTTGTGCTGCCATTCCTAAGGCCTGCTTGTATTTTTCTTTGGAGATTAAAAGCCTGCTGCATTTAAAACAGACACACTTTAGTAATTTTTGTATTGTCGATAAATATTGAATGAAGAACACAGGCTTGGCTAATTCGATGTGGCCAAAATAACCTGGTGTTTTCATATAATCCAGACCATCAGTTGGGCAAATGAGTCCGGGCTCTAAGACACCCATTCTAGGATCAAATAAGCCATTGATGACTGGTTTATTATTTATGTATGTATCTCGGCTAGTAATTTCTGCAACTGAACCCTTGCGGATTTCTTCAGGAGACAATATACTAAATTGGATACCAATAATTTTCGAGCTAATTGTATTTTGCATGTTTCCAGAGTTCTTAGACATTGTTTCTTATATTAATAAGATAATAATATTTATATTGTTTTTATTTCAATTTTTTATTTAATTGTTAATTCAATTATTATTTTTATAAATTGTATTTAAATCTTTTCATTACAAAAATAATTATTTAATCTTATTATATTTGAAAATAATATTATTAAATATTACTTAAAAATATAACTTCATACTTAGTAACAGAATGCCAAGAGATACTCAAATAAAAAAAAGCAAATCATCTCCTTTAAAAAAGAAGGAAGAGGCTACTAGATTAAGAAAGAAAAGAGACGAATCGTCTGATAGTGATTATATTGATGAAGATGATCAAGATTCGTCAGAAGAAGAAATGGATATGCAAGAATATCATGAATTTTTAGCAAAAACATTTCCTTCTAAGCATCTCGATAAAAAAGTAAAGGCAGGCAATAAGTTGAAGCAAGTTTTAGAAAAGGATATTAAAAAAAGAAATAAAATAGTTGAAGAAAGTGAGTCATCTGATGAGTCTGAAGATTTAGAAGAAGATGTTCCTAAAAAATCAACCAGATCTAGTATAAAGCCTAAAAATAAAAGGTCAGAAAATATAAAACCTACAAATAAAAAACAAGAAAAGAAAAAGAAGGGTAAAAAAATTATAGAAGAAGAGGAAGATGATGAATCTGATGAAGAAGAAGATGAATCTAACGATGAAGAAGATGATGACGAAGAAGATGATGACGAAGAAGACGATGAGGTAAGTCCAAAGGTCAAAGGCAAGACCGGTAAATTTAATATTATTTTTACCATTGGTTCAGGCCATAATGAATTTATTTCTGAAGAGGAAGACGATGAATGGGCTACGTGCAGTGATGAAGATAATGAGTCTGAGACAGAAAATGAAGACGATTCTGTTAGTTCAGATGAATCAGATTCAGAGGAAGAAGACGAAGAAACACCGAAGAAAAAATCGCCTAAAAAACCTGTAATCAAGGAGTCTTTGATAGAAAAAGATTCTTCATTAGATAAAGATTCTTCATTAGATAAAGATTCTTCATTAGATAAAGACAGTATATTATCTGTTTTAAAAGATCTTCAGTCCAAGACAAAGGATACAGAGCTTATTGATACATGCATCAAAGTATGTGAAGAAAAACTCAAAGCCTCCAGATTAAAGCAGGAAAAGAAGACTAAGAAGCAAAAGAATCGCAATGATCGCATATTTAAACGCATTCTTCGTGACAAAAATACCATGAATGACTTTGAATTCTTTGAAAAGCTTGAGCTAGATCAGCAGAAGAAAATTATCAAGGAGCTAAAAGAGATTAACAAGATTACCAGAGTGGAGAAGCCATATCGTCTCACACTTTTGGAGGCAAATATCCCGTTAATATTCAAATCAGCCGCTCTAAAGAAGATTAGCACTTTACGCTACATGGAGCCCGGTAGCGGCGAATTTTACAAGATCAAGAACTGGGTTGATACTTTTATGCGCATTCCATTCGGCAAATTTAATAATCTACCTATTAGCATCGATGATGGTGTCGAAAAGTGCCATGACTTCATGGCCAATGCTCAGAAAACGCTAGATGACGCGGTCTATGGACTAAATGATGCAAAGATGCAAATCATGCAGCTCCTAGGTCAGCTTGTTACGAATCCAAAAGCAATTGGCAGCGCTATTGCGATACATGGGCCACCGGGCACAGGCAAATGTCATACATATGATACTCCAATATTGATGTATGATGGAAGTATTAAAATGGTTCAGGATATTGCTGTGGGCGACATTGTTATGGGAGACGATTCAAAACCAAGAAATGTATTATCACTTGGCAGAGGCGAAGATGAATTGTATGAAATAATGCCGACTAAAGGTGAAAAATATGGCGTTAATTCAGAACATATTTTATGTTTGAAACCATCTGGAATTAATAGAATTAGAAAATGCAAAAATAAAAATAATTCAATATCATACAAAACAGAATATTTAAATAAAGATACATGCAGCTTGCAGAGCAAACGATTTTCCGATTTAAACGAAGCTGAAACATACCTAGAAAAAAACTGTTTTGAAAATGATATAATTCAAATTTCAGTTAAAAATTATCTTGAATTGCCAAATAATGTAAAGAAAAATTTAAAGGGTTATAAAACAGGAATTGACTTTGAGGAAAAATCTGTTCCGTTTGATCCTTATATTATTGGGGTTTGGTTAGGCGATGGGACTTCTTCTCATCCAAATATTACAAATCAAGAAGCGGTTATTTTACACTATATAAAAAATGAAATTAAAAAACACAATTTACAACTAGCACATTATAGCAAATATACATACGGAATAACATATGATGCATACGAACATGATAGTCGTAATAATAAAAATGTATTTCTACAAGTTTTGAAAGATTTAAATATGTTAAATAATAAACACATTCCCAATATTTATAAGATTAATAGCAGAGAAAATAGATTGAAATTGCTTGCAGGAATTATTGATACAGATGGTCATTATAGCAAAAAAGACAAGGGTTTTGATATTATTCAAAAAAATGAAAGTTTGTTGAACGATATACTATTCTTGGTTAGATCATTGGGATATGCTGCTTATAAAACAGAATGCACAAAAAGTTGTATGTATAAAGGTAATAAAATAGAAGGAACATATTATAGATTATTTATTTCAGGAAGTAATTTAACAGAAATTCCAACAAAGTGTCCTAGAAAAAGGGCTGAAGTTAGAATTCAAAATAAAGATCCTTTGAAGGTTGGATTCACTGTTAAATCAATTGGCAAAGGCAAATACTACGGTTTTGAACTTGACGATAATCATCGTTATTTATTAGGAGATTTTACAGTAACACATAATACTTCACTTGTAAGAGAAGGTATCAGCAAAATTCTCAATCGACCTTTTGCTTTCATTGCTTTAGGAGGCGCCACAGATAGCAGCTTTTTAGAGGGTCATGGCTACACATATGAAGGTTCTATTTGGGGCAAGATTGTGCAGATCTTGATCGACAGCAAATGCATGAATCCTGTCATTTATTTTGATGAGCTTGATAAAATTAGTGAGACACCTAAAGGTGAAGAAATTGCGGGCATTTTAACGCATTTAACAGATACATCGCAGAATTCCCAGTTTCATGACAAGTATTTCGCCGAAATTGATTTTGATTTAAGCAAGTGTTTATTTATATTTAGCTACAATGATGAAAGCAAGGTGAATCCCATTTTGAAAGACCGCATGTATCGCATTCAAACAAAGGGATACAATCAGAAACAAAAGACGGTTATTGCAAATAACTATTTGCTGCCAAAAATCAGAGAACAAGTGCGTTTCTCGACAGAAGACATTATTATTCCCGACGAAACTGAACATTATATTATAGATAATTTATGCAATAAGGAAGATGGTGTTCGAAATTTGAAGCGATGTTTAGAAATAATTTATACTAAATTGAATTTGTATCGTTTGATGAAACCAGGATCTAATTTGTTTGAGGAGGATATGGCGCTAAAAGTGGAGTTTCCTTTTAGGGTGACGAAAGATATTGTAGATAAGTTAATTAAAACTAACAAGGAAAACGTGAATGCGTTGCATAGCTTATACATTTAAATTTTCCACTTTTTCCCTTCGGGTAAGGTGGAGCCAAATGAAATTCAATAGACAAATTATTATATCCTCTATTTATATCAATGCCTGTAAGAACTAGTGCAAATTTTTATCGTCGAGGGGTTCCTAATTCTTTCCAATATTTCGGCAAAATAGTGTCAGGTAATTACACAGTTGGTCAGCCAACTGGGCTTCAGGTAAATACCAATTTCTTTCAGTCGCAATTTAATGCAGTTATAAATCAAAGGTAAACAAAAATATTTTAAAAGGTTGTAAATTTTAAAATACTTTCTAATAGTATAATGCCCAAGTTCAGTAATGGTAAGGTGACTTCTAATGTGCTTTTTTACGATCGAGGTGTTGAGCCTAGTCAAAAATTGTTTGCATGGTATGCGGGTCAAAATTTCTCTGTTATAAAGCAGATCGCCAAATATAATAAATACAATGGTATAAGGAATTAATTCTTTAGTGGTGTCTCTTTCTTTTTGTTAGTCTTCGCTTTGTTTTTTTAGTTTTTCTTCTTTTAGTTTTTCTTTTGTGTTTTCTTAATCTTCTGTTTGTTAGTTTTTGTTTTCTTGATTTGCCTCCTTTTCTTTTCTTTGTTTCTTTTGGTGCAGTTACAATTGCATCATAAATTTCTCTAGCAAAATCACGTTCTTCACTTGTTGTATAAAATGTATTATGTTTTTCCATAAAATAATCTATTCCTCCTTCGGATGCATCTTTTCTAACTTGAGTAGCTGATCTAGCTTGACCTTCGTCTTCTACTGCTTTTTGTGGTATTACATCTGTAGATATTTCAATTATAACACCATTAGATTTTTTTATACCAGCTTTTCTTAATCCATTTTCTATAAATTCCAATTTCTTAAGATCTTCTCCTCCGTCCTTATCGCCTGATATTCTAAATGTGTATATTTTATTTAACGTGTCTAATAAATTTTCCATATCATTTTGAATAGCAGATTGAATTTGATATACCGGTTTTCCCATTTCTAGTATTTCAACTTGACCACCCGGTTCAAACAATCTATCAACATCAAAATCTTCCCCATACTCTTCTTTTAATCTATCTTTTAATTTAGCAACTACAAAATCTTTTTTTAAATTAAAATCTAGCGGGTCTTTTGATGTTCTTTCACCTTTTGGTCCACTTCCTAATAATATTATAGCTTTTCCATTTGTGTCTATAGCCATTTTAATAACACTTAATAATGCTTCTATATGCCCTTCATGTGGTGGATTTAAACGACCTATAAAATAATAATAATTTCCCTGTCTTCTTTCTATAATTTGAATTTTTTTTAATATATCATCGATATATCTTTGTTTGTTAGTTTCAAATTCTGCGATTTTTTCACGTATTTGTTCTGATGTCATTTGACCTACAGTATCTAAATAAAACGTTTGATCTGGTTCTTGTGATGCAAAATCTGTTTTTTTTTGATCATATTGAAGTGGAAGAGTTGCTGATCTTTTTGATGTCATAATATATTATTATACATTATACAAACAAATTAAAAATAGCTGTATAATAATGATAGAAATGTCTTCAACTAACAAAAGCAATAGAGAAGCCTTGAGCGAAAGCGAACAAATATTAGAATCAGACACCCTATCCAATATGATCAACCTATCCAAACAATGTGTAAAATTCTTAGACAGGTTGCAATCATCCAGGCAGCAAATGTTGCTAGATATTAAAAACAACGAAAACGACTTTTTTGAAAAAAATCCCTGTATTGAATCTCAATTTAACGCCCTTTTTGATCCAACTGTGTATAAAAGTAAGGTTCTAAATTTTACCGAGGAATTGGAAGACACTGTTGAAGCCTATTGTTGCCACGAGTATATAGAAGATCTAATTGATATCGAATACGACCAATCTAGGCGAGTAATTTACTGCCAACTATGTGAGCTAACAAAGCGATAAAACAAAAACTATCAAAATAAAATATTAAATAATTATTTTATTTTGTGATGATACATGGTCTGAAAAATATTTTTAATACTCAGAGTATGGCACGTTATTTTTTGATCTTGTTATAAGCTCTGAATATTGATTCATATCCATACAAGCGCATCCCTCGCTGCTAGAAAACGCATTAGGGCAACACTCGGGTTTAAATGGCGTATTTGCAAAAATATCCATTTCCCCTTTAGCCAAAGGAGGATTATTTCGGTTCAAAATAGCCTGAGCACCGGCGCTGGGTGTGGTTCCCATGCTGTAAGAAAGGGTCGGCATGGCCCAAGTATCAGGTCGCATGATATAACCTGGCGCCTTACTTGACTCAAATTCAGGACCATATGCCTTGTTGTTGGAGCTAACAAACCCTTCTTTTCCCATTCCCATTTTAAAACCTTCAGATTCGGCTTCTGAAGTGTGATTTTCATCATATTCATTTGCAGCCCGTCTAGCTCTAGGAGCAGCAACAAATCCCTCTGTCGTTGTTGTATGATTATCATCATATATGTTTGCAGCCCGTCTAGCTCTAGGAGCGGCAACAAACTTTTCACCAAACCCTTCTTTTCCCTTCTTCAACATAGAGAGACCCTCTTGCATCGACATGGTGCAACATGAACACATAACATGTCCAAACATAATCCAAAATAGAGCAAATGCCAAAATGCATATTTCTAATCTACATTTGTATGATCCAATTGAAATCTCCATATTATACATATTCGTTAGATAATTTTTTAAAGCTTGGCTTTTAAAATAGAATCAATCTTGTCATTATAATCCCTAAGTATTTTTCCCTTGCTTTCAAAAAGTTTATTCGAAACTAACAAATGATATAATACTTCATTGTCTTTTTCCTTTTCTTTTCCTTTTTCATCTAGTTCAAGATTTCCTAAAATAACTTCCTTTTCTATTTCGACGATTCCATATACTATTCCTCTGGTAGACATTTGGTCGCCTATTTCAACCTCTTTGATATGCTTTTTGGAACCATCAGACAAATAAATTATGGTGTCTGATTCAAACCCAGCATCTAAATATCTATGAATATTTGCCCTTTGTTCTGCAACATTTTTAATAAATATATTCTGTGGAATAGCATTTACTATCACGGTCAGCGTTTTTTCATAGATTTCATCCCAATCGGTAAACGTGATATCATTGATGATAATTTCCTTGGAACTCGTATTCAAGCAATACAAAAATGGCTCGGAATATTCGCGCAATTCTCGAGCTAAAGGATGGTCTCTAATAGGCAGCCATTGATCCAAATATTTCACAATGTGACTTTCGCTGACGGTTACGGAATCATCTAAAACAAACATCCGCAAGCCTACGGCATCTACTTTCATTTTAGCGGTTACCAATACATTATTAGCTAACATGTCGCCTGCCTTTACATCTATTATTTTCTTATGTGTGCCGTCGCCCATTTCTAAAAGTGTGTCCTTATCAAAGCATCTTAGCTTAGGAACCGAAGACGATTTAATTCCCATTACTTGTGTTAAAAATACCACAAGGATCGATAATAGCAGCGCAAAAACAACATATATTGCGCTGGCAGCTGCAGCGGCCGGCCAACTAAATGGTAACGACCATAACCCGACAATAATAATCACCATGACGATCAACATTAGCACTGTTAGCTCTACAATGGAACCCATTAATGCCTTTAGTGTGTCATATGCGCCTAAAAAGGTATATAATCCGGCAGTCATTATACCTTGCGTTTTGTCAAGCATATCCTTTAATGAAATAATTAGCGATTCTAATGGGATCATTACATTTAATATTTTGTGAAACACGTCTTCGGCGAAATTTCTTATATTTTTTCTTAATAAATTGAGAAATTGTCGTGTTTTTTGAACAGAATCGCCGATAATACTTAACATACTAGTTACACCACTTACCAGGTAATTCAACGGACTCATAGCTTGTCCAGCCACATCATTTTCAACATTTTGGATGCAATATTGGAAATTATCGGATGTGTATTGGAACGCTGTGGTTCCTTCAGGATGCGTAATGTAACCGGCGAAGGGAATGTATTTCGGATTGCATCGCTGATTTTGCCAATCGTTGGCAATGTCTTCGCGCACACGCATAATTTGAAAATAACCGTATACAAATACGACGAAAATAGTAAACAAAAGAAAAATCATAATGGTTGTGCCATACATATCATAATAAGTTAATCCGTCGTATAGTTCGTTTACAAAATGAGAAACTTGGGTGTATTCTAATATATTATTTACAGGTTGATTCATATTTGTTTATACTATATATAATATATAGTATAAATGTTGTAAAATACTCTAAATTCTTCTTTTGTTAGTTCGTCTTTTATTAGTTCTTCTTTTTGTTTTCCTTCTTTTATTATTTCTTCTTTTTGTTTTACGATTTGTTTTACGATTTGTTTTACGATTTGTTTTACGATTTGTTTTTGATTTTCGGTTTAGTTTTGATCCACCTGCATTTGGATTTAAATCAGATGAAAAAAAATCGAGATCTTCTGAACTATATCCTTGAGATAACAATACTTCTTTTTTTCCTTTCTTTTTTCCCTTATACATTTTTTGAATATGCGGAAGTAATTCCTTATTAATAACTGATTCCCATTTTGATTTTAAAACTACTGTAGTTAATTCTTGTATAATACGTAATTCAAAAACTACAACCATATTAGTGGTGTCAATAAATATTTTAGATAATTGTAATTTACATGGTAATACAATTTCTTCTTTTTCATTTGCTGAATTGGAAGCTATAAAATATTTCATATTTGGACCATAAATAATACTTATAACAACTCCATAAATGATATTAGGTCTTTTTACAAATTTAAGAGCCACGTTATAATCATATGACGATGATGCTAATGGAGATACATTATCAACCTGTATTCCGCTATTTTCAGAAGAAAATATTAAATTATTTGACCCAGGTATGAGTTGTTGAGACAATAAGTCTTCAATATTTCCTTGAGTTGCTTCTCCAAAAACACGAGCCAAATCAAAATTGTTCCAATTCGCATCATTTTTATATCCTATTCCCATAAATACTTTTATAGAATTTTCATAATCATACATTGTGACAGGTGTTTTAAACTTTAAATAATTATTTAATGCTAATGCTAATGCTGTATTAATAATAATATTAGATTTAATCATATTAAATGGTTTTTGTGGGTCAATAAAAATATCATCATCATAAAAAGAGTTTATTTGTCTACCCAATCCAGTATCTTCAAAATTTCTAGTAAATGGTTGGACTACAACAAAAGGGGGTTGTCCTGATATACTAAAAATTGCTTTAGGATCTACATATCTAACTAATTCATATCCACCAGTATTTCTTTCTTTAGCCGACTGTTGAAGTTCATCGTCTAATTCTTTAGAAGCTTGAAACATCGATAATGTATTATACATAATTTTTAAATATGAAAGTAGGTTTCTATCTATTTTTATTATTGGATCTCTTATTATACCATTACTAACATTTTTATAATATCTATAAAATGCAATACCTGAACCTATAAAAGTTTTTTGAGTAGGTGTTAATGAAACAACTTCGGCTTCTCCAGTCTGACTATTAAATAAAATTTGCACTGCTTCATTTACTTCCATATCTATTAAAACTCTTTCAGTAACAGGATCTTGAAATCTATAACCTTGGTTTAAATAATATCCTAGAGCTTCATTTTGTAATCCAACTACTATTGGAATATCTAACCAACTATTATCAAGAGGAATACTCATATTTTGCAAAATAGTTTCAAATTCACGTTGATCAAAAAATGTTTTGGTTTGGCTATCATTTGTTATATATTCAATACCATGATCTTTTTCTACTAAATCAATGGCTTTTTGATCTAGTTCTTCTAGTTCTTCTAGTGTTATTTCTTTTGTTTGTTTTCCAACTTTTCTTTTGGTTGATTTGTTTGATTTTTTTTCCTCAGGAGGCGGTATAAAAGTTGCTGCAGCTTTATTAAAAGCTGCCATCGCTCCTACATTTGTATTTGATCTAGTATTTGGGTTCATTTATATTAAAATACTTATAATATCTCTATATTTTATTTTATACTTTTGTTAGTTCATCATCTTCCCAATCCCAAAAAATATGTTTACCAATTGGTATTCTTCTATTTGTAGTAATAATGCATGAGAACCAACTAGAATACACTTTTGTTTGTAGCTCCGCATCCTTATAATTCTTGACTTGTATAAATTTGTTAGATTCAGGATCTAAAATAAAGTGTTCTCCTGTGACGTAAATAGGGTCTCCATTTATACCTAAGGGGATCTTGTATAGCATCTCTTTATTCGGATTATCAACCTTCAAAACAGAGAAAACTTTGCCACCGTCCTCCAATTCTACGCCTAAAGGAAGATCCTTCATTGCGTATATTTCGCCATTCTTTGTCTTAATTTTCGTATCTGGGTGAAAACAAGACCCAATTGATTTAACTAAATCGCCCGGTGGTCCATTCCACATGCTATGCATCGTCTTAATAGACCCATCCATGATATACATTATAACCATTACGATGCCAATAACTTTACCAACCATGTCCTTAATGGCAATCAGAATCTTCTGAAATTCGATAATTAAATTCGAAAAAACGCCAAATATATTTTGAATAATACTTGTTGTAAACGATCTAATATTACTAATCATGCTACGCATTTTATTTAGAGATTCGCCGAGATCACCACTGACGGATGTTAGATTAGATATTAAAAAGTTCATTGGCTGCAAAAGGTAGCCCATTGTGTTAGTTTGTGTATTTTGAATACAGTAATTAAAGTCACTTGTTATGTCTTCTGAAAAAACCCAATAGGGTGGATTGCAACGGTATGCGGGCCAATTATTTTTAACATCATCCGCGGCTCTAAAATAAACCATTGCAATAATTTGCCCGATAAAAGCTAAATTAATCATAATAAAAACGAAATAATTATTTAATGTTGGCATTTTCTATATAATTATTAAATATATTTATTTACTTTTTCTTCTACGATAAGAATTACTCCTTCTTCTTCTTCGACTCTTGCATCTTCTGCCGCCACTCATGCATCCCCATGAAGGCCATCCGCCGACAAGCTTGCGACCTTTCTTGCGACTTTTCCTTCTTCCCGCCTTCTGACCAACTGCGGAATCAAATTCTTTAGCCGCATAAAGATCGGCCTGAACTTTTGTAGAATTTGTTATATTCGCACTCGTGTTAGTATTGCCGACACCCACTTCCTTATAATTTACCTGCACAGGCGGCACTACAAGACCACCCTTGAAATTTTTTTTAGAACCACCAAATCGAGCAGCTAGTTGTCTTTCATTGTTCTGATTTGTTATATTAGTATTTGCTTTATAGATGTTACCACTGTCAGCCGTCGTTGTCATTGATTTCACTCCATAAGCGGAAGCATTGTTGTTATTTACTGTGTTAACCATTGATTATAATATATAAAAATATTATAATTAATTAAATATTAAAATTATAAATTTGTATGAGTTATAGTTTAAAAATAGTATTCTAAAATATAAATATAAAACAATGGACGATAATCAGAGACTTCATTTACAAAAGATGATTGCGGTAAACAATGTGGAAGATCAAACAGGATTAATACGCGAGCTAAAGCATAGCCATGTATTAAGAGAAAATGTGAACAATTTAGTGATGTTAAAGGCGAAGCATTTAGATGATCCGGATGCCCTTAATTTAGAAGCAATGACAGAGTGCAATTTTTTATTCACATATTACACGGATTTGTATAACAAGATAAGAAAGGATGAAATCGACTTGAAGATTCTTTTCCAGTTTATCGAGGTATTAAGAAAGATTGAAGATGGTCAAATGGATCAGCATGAAGGATCATTTGAAGTTGGTCTACTTCTGAAGAAGATCTATGTGGATAGTGCATTAAGAAAAGCAGAAAAGCTAAACGCGGCAACAGGTGTTGTAGAACCCGAATACAAGGGTCCACAAGTAGAAATTAGTTGGAAGCAATTTAAGATGATAAATAGTAAGAAAAAATAGACAAATTAAAATATTTGTATATATAATAATGACAGATTCTAGTTATATGAAATGGCAAATTACCATATTTTCTGCGTTTATTTTTGTTTTAGTGACAATTCCATGCACTTATAAATTGACCCAAAAGATTTTCGGAGGTTTTTTAGGTCAAATTGCTGATGCAAATGGTTGCCCTACTATGCGTGGTTTAGCACTACATACACTTGTGTATATATTATTAATTAGAGGGTCGATGGAGTTAAATATGTTCAAATAATGTATATTGGAAATGCATAATAAAATAATAATGGCATAAATATGGCATTTGTTAGAAGAAAATTACATATTACATATTATATATTTATACATGGAATTATTATGATCATCTATTTTATCAATTTTTACTTGAATGCGCTGGATTTTACATGTCAAATCTTGAACGGATGATTCCAACTTTTCTCTACTAGGTGTTTGTATTAAATCACGATGATGACAAAATAATATATTAAGGAGAAAAGTAATTTAAATAGTTTAAACAATATTCAATAAATGAACAACAAGGATCAAATTATGGCAAAAATCGACGACATTCTGCTGTCATCTCAGACAACACTAGAAATCGCAAGAATGCTGCTTACTTATGTATTTGTTAGTTGGAATGCACTTGATTGTTTATTTGGCGAGAAGAATATACGTAAATTTTTAATAGTAGATTTTTACCAACTTCTACTTGAAAAACAAGATGAATATTTTGAAGGTATGCAAGATTATACTAAAAATGCAGATGAACATTTTTTACTTCAAAATAATATAAAAAAAATAGATGCTATTAGTATAGCATTGCAAAAAAAAGAGTATCATGATGAGGTCATTTATTTAATGAATATCTTATCATAATGATATAAAATGATATAAATATGTCATAACGTTATAAACGTGTAAAATCTAAATAATTATATTTAGATTTTTATCGATTATCACTTCTTTTGTGATATTTCTCAAGATCTTTTCCATATTTTTCTCTTGTTCATCATCACTCGATCCATTCATTACATTACATAACATTTTCAAATATTTATCATTTTGCCTTGATGATGGATCATTGTATTCCGGGTATTTCTTTTGCCATTCAAAAATTTGCTGGATATTTTTCTTACTAACAGCCTTGATTGCATTTGTTAGAAAAATCTTGTCAGTATCTTTAGTCCATTCATCTTTATTCTTGATATAAAGAGTCTCTCGTTTGGCATCACTGCAATGAATTGGTCGTTTATTTACATCCAATTCATTTAATCCATTAATAAAAATGCGCGACACGCCTTCCGAATGACCTAGGCGTGCTGTCTCTTCTAGATCTTTTAATTTAACTTGCAACGAATTTACAAAATCGGTTAAACTAACCGCATCTTTGCAGGTCTCGTTAAGATATATTTGCAAGTTAAAATGATTATTGTTATTGTTAGTTGTATTGTTATTAGTCGTATTATTGTTAGTTGTATTATTAATATTCATAGCATTTGGTTGTATATTTTTAACTACTTCTAACATTATTGTTTTAATATCAGAGTTGTCTTTTATCAGCATTTTTATAATATCTTTATCGGTTAGATCAATTTCTTTATCCATTTTTTGTAACTTTTTTGATTTTTCTTCCAGCATTTTTTGGCATGTTTTTTTGTGAACCGATAAACTTTGCCGATGCTTGTATTCTTTTCCACAATCACACTGAAATCCGTGCGGTGTTTTTTTGGCATTTTTTGTGTCAACATTTGTCAACATTTTGTGTTTCAGTGTCAATAAATGCTTGTCATAATTGCTTTTTTTAGAGCATTTGAAGTCACAAAACAAACATTCAAAAAATCCGGCATTTTTCGGCATTAAATTTGTCAACATTTCTCAATATAAATAAGTTGCGAAAAAAATCTCAGGCATTTTTTCGCAAAAATGCAAAAAAGTATCGTCACACTTTTTTTCATCTGTTTTAAAATTTTAGACCATTATGCTAACAATGTGTTTTTTTTCTGTTTTGTCAAAAGCTCCAATAGGTTCCTAAAAATGGACATTTATAAATGTCCAAAATCGAAAACCAAAAGTAGAATTTACTTTTACTTTTTACTTTACAAAAATCTAAATAATTATATTTATATTTTTATCGATTATCACTTCTTTTGTTATATTTCGAATTATTTTCTCCATATTTTTCTCTTGTTCATTATCTGTTGATCCATTCATTGCATTACACAACATCTTCAGATATTTATCATTTTGTCTTGATGATGGATCATTATATTCCGGGTATTTCTTTTGCCATTCAAAAATTTGCTGGATATTTTTCTTACTAACTGCCTTGATTGCATTTGTTAAAAATACCTTATCTGTATCTTTTGTCCATTCATTTTGATTCTTTATGTAAAGGGTCTCGCGTTTGGCATCACTACAATGAATTGGCCGTTTATTAACTTCTAATTCATTTAAACCATTGATAAAAATTCGAGACACACCTTCTGAATGACCTAGGCGTGCAGTTTCTTCTAGATCTTTTAACTTGACTTGCAGCGAATTCACAAAATCTGTTAAATTAATTGCATCTTTGCAAGTCTCATTCAGATATATTTGCAGGTTAAAATGGTTGTTAGTTGTATTATTAGTTGTATTATTGTTATTGTTAATTGTGTTAATTGTATTATTTGTATTGTTTGTTATGCATTTTAGCTGTGTCTCTAACTCTAATGTTTTATTATTTTGTTGTATAATCAATTGATGTAGTTCCTTATTTTGATTTAAAATACTTAATAATATTTCCTCTGAAATATTGGGAGAATCTACTTGATTATTTATATCGTTTGAAATATTGCAAGTTGTTTTATGTTTCCACAGACCATTTCTAGAGTGATATACTTTATCACATTTTGGGCAAATGTATTCTTTGGCGTTTTTTGCGTCACCTAATGTATCACCTTTTGTCACCTTGATATGTTTAGATGTCATCATGTGTCTGTCATAATCTGTTTTGTTACGAGATTCAAAGCCACATGAAATGCATGAAAACACAAGCGTAAAAACGTTTTTTGGCGTCACCATTTTTCCTTAATATAGGCTAACACAAAAAACTCACGCGAAAAACGTGAAAAAATATGCTCACGATTTTTTTCACATTTTTAAAAAATTTAGACCATTATGCTCACGAGTGTTTTTTTTTCTTAGTTTTCAGAATCTCCCTATGGGTCTGAAAAATGGACATTTATAAATGTCCAAAATCGAAAACCAAAAGTAGAATTTACTTTTACTTTTTTACTTTTACTTTGTTAGTTAAAAAATGACATAAAAATACATATAAAAATACCACATGATATATGATCACAACACAGAAATAATAATGGAGACCATATTTTGAGACTATTTTGTTCCAACCTTTCAGGGAAAACTTTTTTTCCGAGAATTTTCCTAGAATTTTCCGAGAATTTTCTTGAAGAAAATCTATAACAAAACGGGTTAAAACTATCGCAATATATTTTATTAAATGCTCAAAAAGGCAACAAAAAATACCTCTATTAACGTGCTAGTTATAGTCGAATCGCCGGCAAAATGTCATAAAATTGAAGCCTATTTAGGTCCCGGTTACAAAGTATTGGCTTCATTTGGCCACTTGAGAACCCTAGATGGTCTAGATGCGATCGATATAGAAAACGGATTTAAACCAAAATATACAATTATCCAAGAACAAATAAAGCTAAAACAGATCGAAAAGCTGCGATCTGAAATAGCTAAGGCAGACGAAGTAATTCTAGCAACTGATTCAGACAGAGAAGGTGAAGCAATTGCATGGCATCTTTGCGACATGTTCGGACTCCCTGTAGAATCCACCAAGCGCATTGTGTTTAATGAGGTGACTGAACAAGCTCTGCAGGCAGCAATCAGAACCCCAAAATTATGTAATATGGATCTAATCTATGCACAACAATCAAGACAGATTCTAGATTTGTTAGTTGGATTCACTATAACACCTTATTTATGGCAATGTGTTTCTAAAAACAGCAAAAATAGTCTAAGTGCAGGCAGATGCCAAACACCAGCACTAAAACTAGTATACGATAATCATCTAGAAATTCAAGAAGCACCCGGATCCCTTATTTACAATACATGCGGATATTTCACAAATATGAATCTACTTTTTGACCTGAATAAGCAGTTCGAATCGAAAGCCAATGTAATGCATTTTTTAGAGCATTGCAAGACGGCTTCCTTTTTATGTAGTTCTACATTACCTAAGAAATCTGTAAGAAAAGCGCCGGAGCCACTTACTACATCATTGTTACAGCAATTGGCGAGCAACGAATTACATATATCGCCAAAAGAGACGATGAAATATGCTCAGCAGCTATACGAAGGCGGATATATTACTTACATGAGAACAGATAATAAGAAATATAGCGGCGAATTTATTGCAAAAACGCGACAATATATTGAGAGCATGTATGGTCAGCAATATATAAGTCAAAATATAGATGCGTTATCAAACGAAAAAAATGGAATATCGCCTAGCTCAAATAAAGATTCTTTAACACAAGATGCCCACGAAGCAATCAGACCTGTGTCGGTGAATGTTGTAGAAAATACATCCGCTGATTTTTGCAGTAAGGCGCAAAAATTATATGCACTAATATGGGCAAGAACAGTTGAAAGCTGCATGGCATCCGCACAATACAACACAATAACTGCAAAAGTAAATCTAGAACCACCATTTCTTTATAAAAACGAAAATTGTGAATTCAGTTACAAGACTGAACAGGTCACATTTGCGGGATGGCAAATCGTTAAAATGAAAACAGTGGCAACAGAACTAGTAAAAGAATACCAATATTTTTTGGCAATGAAAAAGACCGATAAGGGTTTGTTAGTTGTTCCCAAGAAGATAGACAGTAAATTTAACCTAATAAATCTAAAATCACATTATACAGAGGCGAGATTAGTGCAGCTATTAGAAGAAAAGGGAATCGGAAGACCATCCACCTTTGCATCCCTGATCGACAAATTGTTAGAACGAGAATATGTCAAAAAGCAGAATATAGAAGGCCAAAAAATAGAAGGGGAAGATATTCTGTTGAACATGGATCAAAAAACAATTCAAACTATACCAATTAAAAGGGAATTCGGAAATGAAAATAACAAACTAGTAATCCAACCACTAGGAATAATCGTAATTGAATTTCTGATAAAACATTTCGACAGCTTTTTCAATTATGATTATACAAGAGACATGGAACATGCGCTGGATTTAATCGCATACAACAAGCTTAATTGGACTACACTGTGCAGCCAATGTCATAATACGTTAATATCTATTACAAAGGACTTAAAGAGCGAAACCAAATTTGCGCTAAAAATAGACGACCTACATACGCTAATTATCGGCAAATATGGTCCGGTTATTAAGCGGCAGTCAAAAACGCAGTCTAAGGATATTACATTTATTCCGGTGAAAAAGGACCTAGATATTAATAAGGCGCATTTATTAAAGTTGGAAGACATAATAGAGACAACAATAGCAACAAGTAAAGCAAATGGTCTCATTGGGAAATACAAAGGCGAAGATTTGTTTATAAAGAAAGGGAAATACGGTATGTATGCACAATGGACAAAAGATGGTAAAAGAGAGACCCAGAATTTAAAAGAGCTAGAAGGAAAACAGATAGAAGAGGTCGAATACCTAGATGTATTACGTATTTTAGAGAAGGATACCACATTAGATCCAGAGAAACCGGTTGGGTTTGTTAGAGATCTGTCATCAACATTGAGCATCAGAACAGGGAAATATGGCGACTATATTTTCTACAAGAAACCGAGAGTAAAGACGCCACAGTTTTTCAAATTGAAGGAATTTAATGGAGATGCTCGTAAGTCTGATAAAGCGGTGCTTCTAAACTGGATAAAGCTAACATATAATGTAGAATAAATGAAAAATGAAAAATGAATTAATAAATATATTTAAATAAAAGACAATATATTTATTAATGAGCCAACAAAGACAGATGTTTTTATCAATAAGAGAAAGAGTTTTAACCTTTTTAAAAAGTGAAAATAATAATTACAAATATGTAAGGTATTATAGGGAACAAATAAATAAATATATAAAGGAAGATGATGAAAATGCAATTTCTGCATGTCACGAAATAGATGCAACTATTTTAAAACAATTACTGTATATATTGTTAATGATATATAAAGAAAAAACGATATGCAAATATATTTCAAATGATCTGGCTAATTCAATGATAGAAAATGATATAATTACAGATGCATTACCAATCTTAAAAGAAGCCAAATACAAGGATCAAAAAATAGTAGAAATAAACGAAATAAACAATGGTTTTTCACCCGATATAAATAGCGAGAAAATGACAGAAATAACAGAAATAACAGAAGAAAATGTGAGACAAATATATATTAATTTTCATAATATAAAAAAAATACTAGAACTGACTGAAGGTCGAAACGAGAAACATAAGGAAATAGATGATTATTTATTCTGTTTGTATTATTTCTAAGACCTATGTGCCTTGAATTTGCGACAAGCTAAACGCATCACGAATATTATATTTGCGTTCATTTTGCGGCCTCAAAAGACAGAATTCAAGCATGAATGAGAAATCAAAAGAGCCGAAATCGACAAGGACATTGTTATGATAACGAAATTTGATCTTTAATTTTCGGATTCTTTCTGCCGGAGGATTGAAATACTTATAAGGTCCCATATCATTATCGAACCACTGGGAGATTGGTGTAGTTGGCACCGGAATTTTAGCAAAAGATGAATTAACAATACCATTGGTTTGATTAGTTGATGTCGTAAAAGTGGAAAGATTATAAGGGATTGTTTCATCAATGCAATTGAGCCCTTCGATTTCCATATAAATATAAGCAGGACCCATGAAGTTGATTTTTAAAGGGGCTTGCAAATAATATACAGTAGCACCAGGTAATTCGGGTAAAAGCCAATACCCATTATCACCTGTCCCAGTAACGTCACCGTAGTAAAATCTCGGAATAAGCTTGTTTGCCGCAATATCTGAAGTTGTATCCGAATTGTCGCCAGAATTTCTAGAAAATTCTGCCGCAGAATAAGCAACAGAATCGCACCTAGTGAATCCTAAAAAGGCAGGCAACCCGAAATCAATGAAACTAGGCAACTCTTTATTTCTAGCAGGAATACATTTTTGTTCAATAAATTCTTTCTTAAAAAAGGTTTCGGAGCTGTTTGTTAGGACAAATTGATCTGCATTATTACCGAACCAGAGTTTCTGACCAACTTCATTATAAACAACTTTAAAACGTTCATAACTGGTAAATAATGCCGCAGCATAATTGTATTGAGGATATAATGGATTAGTAAAAAATCCATTTAAATATACAGTAACAGCTTCATTCATTTTGTTAGTTAGCTCAGTTGCCATTTGAGATGGATTATAGAATCCTGGTTCAATAGCAAAAATATATGTATTATTCATATTGTAATATAATCCGGCAAATATCGCTTCAGTTAAAGGATCACTGTATGCATGTTCACCCGGATTATATAATTTAATAAACTTAAAGGTCATATAAACATTATGAGAATCGGTTGAAAACACAGAATAATTGGCAGGAAAAGACCATGAATAAAGTCTAACAGATTGAACATTTAGATAATCTTGAGGTAATTCGATTTCAAAAGAAGAAGGATTACGGTATTTATTGACATCGCGATCCTCGGAATGAATAGACACATATTTTTTCTCAAAGTAATATTGATTAGAATTAGGAATAATAGGATGATTATTATTTAAATCAAAACGGCTCATATAATATTATTATAATTTATTTTTATATGAAAATAACTATAATTGATTAAAATAAATAATCAAATAATCAAATAATCAAATAATTAAATAAAGGAATAAAATTAAACAACCTATATAATATAAATGCAGCAACCAGGAAATTATAACGGTAAACAACCTAACAATACAGCATACGTAAAAAATTATGTTTCAGGCACACCTACATCATTATGGAAAACAATTAAATATGGGACTTTAAGCGAAAATGCAATAACGCCATCATCTGCTAAAAATGATAATTTGTATATTCCTGGAAATTTATATGTAGATGGGACTATAGTAAACCCGTCTGATATATATTTAAAAGACAATATAGAAGATTTAGAAGACAACATATCAGACAAACTAGAAAGATTACGACCAACCCAATTTACATTTAAATCAGATCCAAACAAAAATATCCACTACGGATTTATAGCCCAAGAATTTGAAGAATATTTCCCTGAATTAGTTGTATCAAAAATAGATAAACATGTAGCAAATTTAAAGGCGATCAACTATTTAGAATTAATTCCTTTGTTAGTTTATCAAATACAGAAAATGCAAAAAGAGATCGATGATTTAAAAGCGAATATTAAAACAGATGCTTAAATAAAGAACTAACAAGGTAACCAATTATCAATTATCAAATATCAAATATTATATATAATAAATAATATACATAATATTTATAAACCCAAATGGATAACAATTTAATGCAAAGATTAAATTATTTTTTATATTCAATAGCAATAGCATGCGGATTGATAGTCGTAGGTATATGTGTATCCGGTAAAATAGACAATGGCAGCGTAACTGCATTTTTAACCGCTTATATAGCACTAGGTGTTATTATATGTATCAAAACAGCATTAATGGGAAGTAACATGAATTTCGATGGCCTGCCTCTAATGTCTAAGATAGTCAATTTCATGATGACTTTTTTTCCACTGTTATCCTTACTTGTAGTTATATTGTGGATTGTGATAATAATATTTAAATATTACGATCGAATAACACAAGGACATGTATCCGATTACTACACTTCATTTATGAATATAGCAAGTATTTTGATAATAATACAAATTTACATGATATTTAGCGAAACAAGTGATAAACAGCCTACTTTGTCCCCGAGGACGTCCTCAATATTGAGGTTGTTATCCGTCTTGTCGAGTCTTTCGGTGATAACAGTGGCGATTGTGTTGAAATTTTATGTAACCGATTGTTAGCGCTTCATTTTATGTGTATTATAATATAGGTAAAATGAAGCGTTAAAGCTACAATGTCAATCTACAATTTAATAAATTTATAAGTCAAACCATAATACATGTCGGTTTCCCAAATGCCGGCGATTTTCAGCAAAAACATATTATTAATTTTATCAATATTTTCAGAGAAGATTTTAATGTTACCATTTTTCAGTTGTTCATATATTTTATATTGAGGAATTTTGCCTCTAATATTAATTTTTTTGATGATATTGTCTTCGATTGATTGCAGAGATCCGATTAAATCCTTGTAAAGATTTACATCAAAACTGCACTTGAATTTGTTGTAATATTTTTCGATTGTTAGGTGATTGATATTAATAGATAGATAAATTCCATTTAAAGTGAAAATAGGGGTTGAATAAATAATGCGAATAAAATACCCATCATTCATGATATTGTTCTTAATCGGGTCGCAGAAATAGACACAGTCTTCATCATATTGATCTAATGTTTTTACTATATTCATAATTAATTATATATTAATAATTATGAATATGCTTTTATTACTTTTTTACAAAGAATTAAATATCAATTATCAAAATTAAAAATACAATCCGTAAAATACAGTAATAAAGAATAACCAACAATAATAATAATTACATCTATATGAAATTTCAAGAAACCCATTTTGAAGAATATATTAATGCAGTAAATAAAATAAATATACATCCAAGGTTAGAAAAGGTTTATTCGCATTTTCCTAGTTCGATCGACAAACTAGGTAATTTAATATTTTATGGCCCAAGCGGTGTCGGTAAATACAGTCAAATGTTATATTCGATCAAAAAATACAGCCATTCTGAATTAAAATATGAAAAGAAGCTAAGCCTTGTATTCAATAAGGATGTCTATTTTTTCAAAATAAGTGACATACACTATGAAATAGACATGTCTTTGTTAGGTTGTAATTCCAAATTACTATGGCATGATATTTATTTACAAATAGTAGACATTATTTCAGCGAAAACAGAAAAGTCGGGTATAATTGTATGTAAGGAATTTCATAATATTCACAGCGAATTATTGGAAAACTTTTACAGCTATATGCAAGACAATAATGCATCAAATATAAATATAAAGTTTATTTTACTGACCGAAGAATTAAGTTTTATTCCTGATAATATAATGAATTGCTGCGAAATAATTAGTGTGCCTAGGCCATCAAAAGTTGCTTACGCAAAGTGCTGTAAACAAAAGCTACCTAATGATTTAAAAATAGAAACAATAACTAACATAAAAAACTTGCATGTGAATATTACTGATCTAATGTGTCCTTACAAGATCATATGCGATAAAATTATTAAAGAGATGGTAAATATAGATGCATTAAAATTCCTGAAATTTCGCGACTATTTGTATGACATATTTATTTACAATTTGGATATAACAGACTGTATTTGGTATATATTGACCTCATTAATAAACCAAAAACATGTAAATAAAGATAACATGTCGCCCATTCTATTGAAAACCTATATTTTTTTGAAATATTATAATAATAACTATAGACCGATTTATCATTTAGAGAGTTATTTATTTTATTTAACAAGCATTGTGCATGGATTTAAATAAAGCGGCGGCTATTTTAGAGATTGATTTAAATGCAATTAAGTTGTCTAGTTTGACACAAGACTATATTAAAAAGCGATTTCATAAGTTGGCATTAATAAACCATCCAGATAAAAATGGGAATAGTTTTGAATCAACTAACAAATTTCAAGAAATAAATGAAGCATATGAATATTTAGCAAAAGAACTGAAGGAGTTTGATTTTGTAGAAGACATATTTGTTAGTTCAAATGAAAGACCAAATGAAAGACCAAATGATTCCAATAGCAAATATATATATTTATTATCTCTTTTTATTAGTAGTATTGTAGATGGTCAATATAAAGAGGCCATTAAAAATGTGATCAAAGAAATAGTGACCTACGGACTAAAACAATGTGATAAGAATGTATATTTAGAGCGAATCTTTTTAGAATTAGACAAAGACAGTGCATTAGAAGTATATAATTTTATATGCAAATATAAGCACATTTTACATATCAATACAGAGACTTTAGAATTTGTTAGTTCATTAATAAAGAAGAAGTATAATAATGATAGAGTATTTATATTAAATCCATCAATAACAGATTTAATGGAGAACAATATATTCAAGTTGAATGTAGATGATCAATTATATTTGGTTCCATTGTGGCACAATGAGTTATATTTTGACAGTCCAAGTGGCGATATTATTGTTTTATGCAATCCAGAATTGCCTGCAAATATGATAATAGATGAAGACAATAATATTCATGTTCAAATAGATATAGAAGGTAACAAATTATTAGATTTAATAAAGAAAGAACAAGGCTCCAATGCCTTTGTTAGTTTGTTAATAGGTAACAGAGATTTTAGTATACCTTTAAATCAATTACATATAAAAAAGGAACAATTATATAAACTGTTTAAACAAGGAATTTCACAAGTAATAGAAACTGATATATATAATGTTAGCTGCAAGGCAGATATAATAGTAAAGATCCGAATTGTTTAGATAAGTATTTTAATTTCATTATTGCAATAAAATAATGGAATTAAATAAAAAAGAATATTAAGGAATTTTGTTTTGTTTTGTTTTAGAATATGTTTATTTGAATAATTTATTTTCTTTTATATTAGGGCAAATATTGCAAATTATTTAAGTCATAAATTTAAGTCATTAATTTAGGCATCTGTCTTCTTGCGAATAACCTTCTTCTTGGCAGCCGCGGGCTTCAAATCCTCGACAACTTCCTCCTGAACAGCTTCCGCAACAGGCTCGACAAAGACACTCGCAACAATAGGGGTCGATACAGGCGCTGATACAGGAACATGCACTGGTGCAACTAGATCAGCCTCATCATCACTATCGATCACCATGGTTGAAACCTGTCCATCATCAGGCTCCTCGATTACCTCAACAGGCGGCAACGTCTTGAGAAGTGCCTTGTCGGCCGCCTTAGGCTTCAAGAAACACTGTCCCTCCATAGAAGGCTTAGGCTTCTGCACAATAGCCTGCTTCAAGTTCCAAGTGATCGAAACCTTGCCATTGACAAACCATAGACCACCACACTGGAGTAAGCAGATAACATGAGTCTTCGGCTTCAAGAACTCAAGAGGACTCAAGTGGCTATTAGTCTTGCCATTAATGTATAGACCATTGCCATCTTCATCATAAATCTCTGGCTTCCAAATTCCGCTCCAACATGGGATCTTAACAGTAAGAGTAGGCGCCTTGCTTAGATCAGGCTCTTGAGTGCCCTTGAACTTGGGATGTCTGAGCATCACATTAAACTTTTCCTCCATCACATCCGCGCTGCTGATAACCTTGCCGAACCAGTCCTTAGAATTCTTCATTGCATCCGCCTTCACCTGACCCTCTAGTCGGCGCATTCCGTCAAGAAACGCCTGACAGTCCGCATTAGGGAAGTCACTATTAGGGAATTGCAAAGACATGGTAAATTTTCCTGTTGGATTCTTTTGTTGATCTTGTCCCTCTTGAGCGCCCCAAGTCAAGATTAAAGGCGTAGATAATGTTAGTGATTCCTTGCTAAATTTATTATACAAATTTACTACTTTTCCACCCGAGGCATGAGCCTTAGGGGCAGAATAAGAGAAGACCTCAGTATTAATATTAGTTCCGTCGATGATTGAGTCAGTCATTGTTTGTTAGTTATACTATATATATAAGTTATATCTTTAAATCAATTTTTTTTTAAATAATATATTGAATTTAAAAGCCTTATAATTGCACACATTTATCGTAAGCATTTGAAAAAATATATCATAAATATATGATATTTTGTAAATATTATATTACAAAATAACTCAAAAACAATTATATAATATAATATATATACAATACCAATGTCTACAACAAATCTCATATTAACTAACAAAAGTGTATCCAGATCTGCAAATGGTAATGGTAACAATAATAATAATAATATTTGTAGTCTAGATTACTTAAATGATATTTATGATAGCATTTATACAAATGTTAAAATGAAATCTTGGAATAAATTAGAAAAAGTAGACAGCGACACAATGTCAATTCCCAAATTTGAGGAGCACAATATGTTATTACAATATAATTACAATGTGCAACAATTAAAAACAATCGTCACGCATTATAAATTAAAAATTGGCGGCAACAAATCACAATTAGTAACAAGAATATATTCCTTTTTGTATTTTTCGCATTTTATTACTCGAGTTCAGAAAATAATGAGAGGATATTTATTAAGAAAATACAATAAATTGCATGGCCCAGGTTTTAAAAATAAAGCTGTTTGCACTAATACAACAGATTTTTTTACAATGGATCCCTTATCTGAACTAACAAATAGCCAGTTTTATAGTTTTGAAGACACGGATGGCTTTATTTATGGTTTTGATATATTATCCATTTATAATTTAATTTATAAGTGCGATGGTCAAATTAAAAACCCATATAATCGCTTACCAATATCATCAGAAAATATTGAAAAGTTCAGATCATTATTGAGACTGAGTCGTATCCTGAAGATTCCTATTTGCACCGAAATAAAAGATATAAATGAAGATATTTCAATTAAAAAATCGGTTGAATTAAGAGCACTAACATTGTTCCAAAACATCGATGCTTTAGGCAATTATTCTAATGCACAATGGTTTCTAACTTTGGAAAAACAACATATGTTTAAAATGTTGAGAGAATTACTTGATATTTGGTCATACAGAGCACCATTAACTATGGAAACCAAAAGAGCCATTTGCCCGCCTTTAGGAAATCCATTTACAAGAAATTTGCATCAATTGCAAACAATAGAAAATATTGATGAGGTTCGCAAATACACTTTAGAAATTTTAGAAAGATTTGTTAATTTAGGAATAGATCGCGATTCTAAATGTTTGGGCGCATATTATGTTCTTGGTGCATTAACTTTAGTGAGTCCAGATGCCGCTACATCGTTGCCGTGGTTATATCAAGCAGTATGCTACATGTAATGAAAGACAATCTTTTAATTAATTTAAAATTAAATCAAATATATATATTATTTAGCAGACCTAATACAATCACAAATAATATATATTAATGCGTTAAACAGCTTAAAAAGATATTACTTTAGTATAGTATAATAGAATGCCCAGACTAAGCAAATCTAAGACTTCCGACGTTGTCGATACTCCTGCTTCCACTCCTCTCACTGTTGCCGATGCTTCTGCCAAGGTTGCTGTTGCCGATAAGGTAAAGAAGGTTAAGGAGCCAAAGGCTGCAAAGCCCGAGACTGTTCCATCTGTTGTTGTTGTGACCCCTGTGTCAACCCCTGTTGTTTCTGCCCCTGTGTCTCTCGATGAGACTGTCGCTGTTGAGGATGTGGAGGCATCCATTGCCGCTCAATCTGTTGAGTTCATGTCCAAGCTTAACCAATTCAGCTCTATGATCGCTTCTCTCAAGACCGAGTATAGACTTCTTGAGAAGAAGTGGGCTCGCGAGCTCAAGGCTGCACAGAAGACTAGCTCAAAGAAGAAGAAGCGTGCCGGTAACCGCGCTCCCAGTGGCTTCGTGAAGCCTACCAAGATCTCTGATGAGCTTGCCAAGTTTTTGGAGAAGCCTACCGGAACCGAGATGGCGCGCACAGACGTGACTCGCGAGATCAACAAGTATATCCGATCTCACAATTTGCAGGATGCTGGAAATGGTCGCAAGATTAACCCCGATCAAAAGCTTCAGACTCTTTTGAAGTTGAAGAAGACCGATGAGCTCACTTACTTCAATTTGCAGAGATACATGAGCCCTCATTTCCACAAGGCGGAGAAGGCCGTTGCTGCGGTTGCTACTGCTTAATTTTTTTAAAAAACAAATTATAAAAAAGATAAAAACAAACAACTCTTTAAAAACCATCAATTCTTTAAAAACAAACAAAAGATAAAAACAAACAAAAGATAAAAACAAACAAATTATAAAAACAAACAAAAGATAAAAATATCAATTCTTTAAAAACCAACCCAATAAATATTTAAAAAATAATATATTTTATATAAAACATATTATTCAAATACTTATAAATAATTTAATTTATGCATGAGATCTATTAGAAAAACTCTCAAAATCTTCATAACTATCATCTTCATATTTATAATTAACAATACCAACTAACAAATCTCTTTTATCAATATGTGACTGCAATTTCAAGACATCTTTAATCGTGATCTTCTCTTCTTCTTTCGACATCTGATAATTTTTATTTAAAATGTATTTAATACAAAACTCTTTTGTTAAAACCTGTGTCTTTAAAATGTCCCAACTATCGTGAGCATAAATATTCTCTTTTAATGTTTTCATGTCATATTGTTTATTATATAAGTCTAACATACTATATTTATATAATAAGTATTTAACTTTAAATAAAAATAAAAATAAATAAATTCAGAACCGAATAATAGATTAATCAAATAAATAATTAATCAATAAATAAGAACCCATCTTCCTTCATAATTTCCCTAACTAACAATTTTTGCACAGGACCATTGATGATCTTCAAGTTTTTTACATTATCATTAATTTTTAAATCAGAAATCTCGAACATGCTATTTATTTTTTGCAACAATTCTAAATCTAAATCTAGATTTAAATCTAGAACTAAATTACAGTTATTATCTGTATTTTTTAACCATTCATAAAAAGATTGATTCAAATTGTTATTTTGGTTATTTATTTGTTCCTCTTGATATTTTCGAAATATCTTGATTATATTAGGTAAATTAATCTGAATGTCACGACTATTATTATTTGCATTTATATTATAATCTGTCCCCGACAATACACAAATCTCTCTAAATTCCTTTTGTGTCATATTTAAACTTTCTAAAATACCTGTGGTATAATATAAAACAACCGACTGATTCGTTAAACTTAAATATCGTAACACTCTTTTGCAACCATAAACAAACAAATCCATATCCTCACTTAAACAAGCCCAGACCTTCTTTTTAATAACTAACAAAGCACAAAGCTCATCTGCCTCTCCAGGAGCATCACAATAAGTTGCACCATATGCTCGTATTAATTCCTTTACCTTCGCTATTTTTTCATGCGTAATATAGACAAATTGTTTTTTGAGCTGATCCATTTGGTCTTCTAGTTCCTTTTTGTCCGTGGTCTGTGAAGAGGATTCTAGCTGATCCTTTAACTTGTTATATTCATTTTTAGCGGCTGCCTTATCTTCACGTCGCTTTTGAAGGAGGGCCTTCTTTTCAGGGGGCGGTTTTCCGTCGAATACAAATATAGGAATTATATTATATTCTCTGAAGATTGCAAGCATTAAATATATATTTTCCAATAATGTGCCGTTCGATTCGTATTTATATAAGTAGATGCTGATGTCTACTGCTATTTTTTTTCCGGACAGCTCTCCGATACCAATTTGCCAAATAGATTGATCACAATTGTCGCGTAATATTTTGTTGAGATATTTGATGCCCATAAATTATAAATTGGAATAGTTACTATATTATATCGAGTATAATTACTAAATCAATTTTTTATATTTATATTATATTATATTAAATAAATTATGCCCAACAAATCCAAATCCAAAAGATCTAACAAATCTAATAAAAAGATAGGTGGAAATGTAAATGTAAATAAAAAGAATCTGCCCGAAATTCTGACAAAATATGATATTAGAAGATTTGAGGGAAAATAATATGATATAAATACAGCTGAAGGATTCAAGATGCTCACGATGCAGATCTTGGCATTAATCGTAATAAAAACCAAAATATAAATCAAAATATAAATCAAAATATTAAAAAAGAAAATACAAAGGAAGAACCGCCAAAGAAAAAATATAGTATACTTACATTGGCGGCCGGTTTATGTTGTATAGGAATAGTAATTGGCGTTCCATTATTGATAAAAAAGAATTGAAATCATTTAACATTCATAATATAGATGTATTAACAATACATTATGAATACTAGAAGTAAAAAACAAGTAATGCTAGAAGTCAATATAGATTTCGGTGATGCAAGCAAAGAATGGCATAAAAATAAAAAATCAATAGGAAATAGTCAATACAAGTATATTTGTCAGATTCAAACTAACAAAGACAAAAACAAGGTGTGTAACAATGTTTGCTATCAAGGGTCAGATAAATGCTGGATCCATAGGAATAAATAGGTCACTACGTTTACAAGGTCACTACGTTTACAAGGTCACTACGTTTACAAGGTCACTACGTTTACAAGGTCACTACGTTTACAAGGTCACTACGTTTACCCCAACTCACAAATAGTCATCCGAAGATTGTTAGTTAAAAAATCTACCTCATCCTTTTTCTTAAAGCTAGCATTCTTACTCTTTATTTTTTTTAAAAAGTCTTCCGAGCAATTGATTGCTTTCAGCATTTTAGGAGCCTTGTATTTTTTTTCAATAAAATTACAAAAACTCATTTGACTCGCGCTCGTCTTTTTAAATTGAAGCATTTCGGTATTGTTAGTTTTGCACCAGCCCAAAAAGGGTTGATAATTATAAATTAAAATAAGCGTGATAATATAATAAGACAAAACATTGGTATCTTCTTTATACATTGTATTGCGAATATTTTGAGCCACATCGGTTTTCTCATACAAATTCCTATATTCCATGTTCATAAACCGAAGCACTTTCACTAATTGAAAAAAAGAATAAATACTTTCCATGTTAATAAAATATTCGGTATATCCCAAAAACTCATCCAGATCCTTTTTATTTTTAGTATTAAAATAGCTGCAAAAAAGCACATTCATGATCCTAGCCCAGAATTCCGTATATGCTTCAAACAAATTGACTTCAGAATGAACAGGAAATATAGATAAAATTTTAGCATGACATTCGCTTGTATTCATATCGGAAAAATCCAATGCAAAATTATGGAATGTTTCATGTATTAGCACTTTAAACCACTCTTCCTTTCTAAAAACCACGATTTCGGAATTTGTAGGACAAGATCGAGTAAAGGCGGTATTCACATTGTTTTCATTTAGTATTTGAATCGGAGAACTAGGAAGCTCTTTTGTTAGAGAAGTGTGATAAATAAATATTGTTAGTTTATTGGAGCACTCACGTGAGGCATATTCATTTGCAATATACAGCCATGCCAAAATATGATCCACATAGTTGTTGTATTTATTGATTTGTAGCTCGGGTTTATCATCCTCAATTAAAAAATGGATTGTTATTGTTCGTTCAAGAAGTGATATAGTATATGTAAGAGAGCTTAAAGAGTAATCATCGATATGTTTTCGCACCTGATTAGGAAAAACATCCGCATTAAATGTAGCAGGCTTGGGTATTTTTGTTACATGATCTATTTTATTGATTTTTAATTTATAGAAGGATGATCCTTGTTTAGATTTATTATAACTAACAAACCGAAAAGCGTCGTCGATTTCATGAAAAAATTGCTTAAATATTGCATTGGTTGCCTTCGTTTGTTTTATATGTGGAAGACAATTGTATTTATGAAAAAAAGATATTAGTTTTTTGCTGTTATTTGTGATTTTCATATATGTAATATGTTATATATTATATATTATGATTATAAATATACAATATGTTTTTATTATATTTTAAAATGAATCAATATATTTTAAACTAACAAATCTTGTTTTTAGAATATATAAGTATTTCAAGAATAATGACTTAAAGAGAATTTAATAACTTAATATTGGCTATTATATTTGCTGCTGCGCCAACTTGCCACGAATTATCATCAGCGTATCGAATAGCTCCGGCTCCTGTCCGCGTCTATAATGCTGCAATTTTGCATTCTTGGTTTGAGTCAATAGATTCTTCAAGTCTTCATTCTGAGTGAATTTCGCCTGCTGAGCATCGCTCATCTCCTGTCTCGAACGTTTCAAAAAGAAATCCGGATCAATCTCCACTTCCTTTGGTCTTATTAAAATGTTACCCGACTTTCCGGTCTTGCCACCCGCCCCTTTCGCCATTGCGGGATCTTGAGACAAATCTGTCCCCGAATCCAAAGCAAATTGCAAGTAAAACTCTGGATTCTTCTTTTTGAATTTAGAACCCTGATAATAATGCTCCACTGAATTCCATTTGTGGTTATCAAGAACAAATGGCGCAATCCAAAAATTAGACAGCTTCCTACGCCAATCAGGAATCGCGTCCAAAACAGCATATTCGCGCACTGCTTCTTCGGGAATCTTTTCACCCGACCCTTTGCCTGGCCGCGCATCCACTGATTTGGAATAAAACTGAAACACTGTATTATCGTCAAATAAGTTCATTATTTTCGATTCACTCAGCTCGTCAAATACAGGCGCTTCCCTATGAATGCCTGTTATGTCGCCTCTAAATGCCTCAAATTCGGGTATTAAGCTGAATATTCCTGCATTTTTTTCCATACACTTATCTGCAATCATTCTTTTAATATCATACGGCAATTCATTAAATGTATAAATCATTTTTTTCTTGTAACCAATAATCATATAATGTGAGCCTGTGTGATCGACTATTATATAAAACTCGGGATTGAATTCGCCTCTACTTTCTATGATTGGATCCACTGGGCCGCCACATTGCATCACATTATTTAGATCACCGCTCTTGTGAAATTTACTCGATAATATGATTATTTTAATATTTAAAATTCTCTCTAGCGTGTTTATTGCCCATGAGTCCGCCCAAAAAGCACATGTTTTGATCACCTTTTTCAATTCGGCTAAATTATTAATGTCTTTCATGAAATTATAATCCTTTATATTTTCCTTCGCATATTCATATTCACGCTTTAAACTCTCCATTAAGTTTTTCTTTTTTAATGCAGCATCGCGAATTATTAATTGCTGCTGTCTATCAATCGTTGTTGCCATTTTCGACTTTAATTCATCATATTCTTTCTTTTCCTTTATGAATACGGCCTTGGTATCTACTATTTCTTTTGAATACATATTGTAGCTCTGCTTATATACATTGAAAATTTCTTGTTTAGCATCATCGGCAATTTTTTTTCTTAATTTATCCACTGTAGTGTCTTGTCCAATGCTGTGAAATGCATCTCTAATAGTGGCAAACAAACAGTCACCGCTTCCTTCATTATCTGTAATAGTGTAATTGTTATTTTTCATGTATTTTTGAATCCATATATCGTCCGATTTTTCATGGTATTTTTCTCGTATATCAGTTGCTTGCTTAGAATTTTCCTTTGCTAATAATTTCGGTATTACGGCACCTAATCGGGGAGTAAATATGTCGCGTCTAATATGGGGTATTTCAATGTCTGCCGCTGCCGCCGCGGATGCATCGGGCGAATCATATTTCTTTTTATCTTTGGCTTTATCCTTATCTTTTCCCTTTTTTGAGCTTTTCGATGGCTTTAAATTTTCTTCTTCAACCTCTTCCAGATCCTCTTTGTCAGGCACCATTCTTAGTTTATTTATCATTTCCTCTGTTGCAAAAGTGTAAATCAACGGATCGTCAAACTTTTCCAAGTCTAAGTCGCCAATTTCATCCCTATAAGCTAACAAATTGGTAGATAATACTTCATATACACCAACTTGAATCACCTTGTTATTGTGTTTTACTAAATAAACTGGAAAATAGGTTATATTCTTAGTAGCGAATGTATTTTTAGGATTTCCAATTGCAATTATAACATTGATTCCTTTTATTAGCACCTGATACAAGTTAGTCTCTTTACTTAAGTCATCAGGATCTACTCTTTTCAGTTCTACATAATTAACACTATTGTCTAATTTAGATACAACCATGATTTGTATATAAATTAATAAGATTATTTTAATATTTTATATTGTATTTATATTTATATTTATATTATTCCGCATTTTATATTTCAAACTCTGAATTTTTCTAAAAATGTATCTAAGGATAAAGGATGCCACATCATAAAGTTATCCTTGTTATAGTTGTCTAATGTGCTACTACATTCAGTATAAATTTTAAAAAATATGCTATTTTTATCATTTAAGTTAGTGTAAAATAAATATGCTTCTTTCATTTGTTGGTAACTCATTATTTCGTCATATTTTTCTTCAAATAATGTATTACTAAGATCATCATGAGTAAAATTATATATTAGTATTCCAAAAATGTTACCATTACTATAAATTCCCATTTGTAATATAATATAAAATATATTACAAATCCTTAAATTATTATGCAGTAAATATAATAAATATTGAAAGGTGGAAATCTTTTGCCTCCAGCTTTGTAGTGTTCGTAAAACGAACACGGTAAAGGTGGAAAGATTAAAAAAGCAAATAACTTTTCATTTTTGGATCTTCTAATAGTTCCGTCATATACGCCCACATTTTATGTCGCTTTTCTACTATTTCATAATTTTCCGGACTATTCTCGAAATAAATAATAGTAGAAATAATATCCTGTTTTTTGCACTTGGCTGCTTTAATATTTTTCGCAATTCCATAATATTGACAAATCTTCAATAAATCTTTAACTTTATATTCTTCATCATAATATAGCTCTTCATTTCCAGCATAAAAATTCTTTTTGATAAAATAACTTAGATCACATTGAGATTCATCTATACTAACAAATTTATTATTATTATTAATTTCATCATCTAATTGAAATTCCTGCATCATTTTTTCCAATTCTAGACTATTGTCTTCTGCTGTTGTTAATTCAGTGTCTTCAAGAAAAAAAGTAATATTTGCATTTGCATTATTAAAAGAATCCATTATTAAATATTATAATTTATATATTATATATTATAGTATTTTTTTAACTAGTTTTTAAACTTGTTTTTATTTACATTTCAACTAGATCTTACATTTCAACTAGATCTTACATTTCAACTAGATCCATACATTTAAATATTGACTTGTTCGACAAACTCTTGAAATCCTTCGCCTTGCTTTTTGCGAAAACAGTAATCAACTCAATAATATTTAAGCCATTGATGATATACAAATCCTCATCGTAATCGTGTGCATCTTCGACTGTCTTTATGATCTCCTTGTTGAACAAAATCGCCATGTTTTCCGTAATCTCGTCCACTTCAAATTTCTTATCGGGCATATTAATATATTCAGACATTGTTCTCAACAACGATATTAAGAGCTCGTATATCGAGAGTCTAGGCAAGAGACCATTCAGAGCCAAGTAGACAAACAACAAACTTGTTAGCTTGCGCTTCTCATTAATAACATTCATGTCGCAAAACTTATCATAATCTTTATCCGGATCGTAATATTTCATCTCTTTAAACAAATCCAAATAACTTATAAAATGATTGTCGATTGACTGCCTTAGCCACGCATAAGACCCTAATAAGTCAGAATAAAGGTCGGCATATAGCTTCAACAATGTCTTGTTACTTAAAACAATATCGAGCATGAGATTTCCTATTCGCGCTATTAAAATTGCAGGATCCGGCTCTGCTTCAACAATTTCATTTAATACACCTATTATTTGATCTCTTATTAATAAATATTTGTCTTTGGTCAATTTACTCATTGATAGTTTTAACTTGTCAACCAATGCATCTAGTCCGCTTTTTTGTTCTATTTTTGTAGTCTGAAATGATCGAATCGAATCCCAATCTTCATTAGTTACTTCCATTCCTTTATTCCCCTTTTTTCTTCTTTTATCAGATTTAAAGCCTTGATCTGAAGAATGACTAGAAGAATGATTAGAAGCATGACTAGAAGCATGACTAGAAGCATGATCATCCTGAACCTCTTTAACTTCTCTCTTTTGAAATATATTGCTATTAACAAAAGCACTAGAACCTATTTGAGTTGTCAGAAAATTAAACATGTTTATCGTCTCGTCAGGTAACACATATTCGAAACCAGCAAACAATACCGCATTGGCCTGTTGTAAATTATACTTTTGCATTTGTGTAGTCATTATATCGTTATTCTACTTATAATATAAAGACTAATATTTATATCAATTTTTTTTTAAATATAATATTATATTAAATAAACTTAAAACTAACATACTATAATATAGTATAATGACAGACGAAAATAAAAATTCAGACCCACAGTTAGAAGACGATACTATTGAGATAATAAATCAATGGGACGATTTAAATATAGATCCCAATATTTTAAGAAGTATATATGCATATGGTTTTGAAAAACCGAGCCCTATTCAGCGCAGAGGAATTAAGCCTTTAGTTGATGGACGCGATGTGATTGGGCAAGCACAGTCAGGCACAGGTAAGACCGCCACTTTTTCAATCGGCGCACTTTCAAGAATCGATTTGACTAAGAATACTACGCAAGCATTAATCATGAGCCCTACACATGAGCTAACCCGTCAAATTACCAAGGTAATTAAATCCTTGTCTGAGATGATGGATGGCATTCGAATTAAAACGATTATAGGCGGTTCATCTATTGATGATGATGTTAGCTTTATGCGGAACACTCCTCCTCACATTATTGTTGGTTGCCCCGGAAGAGTGTATGACATGATAAGACGGCGACATATTAATGCATCCACTATTAAGATGGTTGTGCTTGATGAAGCGGACGAGATGTTATCACAGGGATTCAAAGACCAAATTTATAATATTTTTCAGCATCTGAATAAGGATGTGCAAATTGCCTTATTTAGTGCAACATTGCCTGCAAATATTACTGCTCTTGCGGATCAGTTTATGCGAAATCCGGTTAAAATCAAGGTAGCCGCCGAGCAGCTAACACTGGAGGGTATTAAGCAATATTTTGTTGCAGTGCAAGACGATCATCAAAAATATGTTACTCTTAAGGATTTGTATGGAACCTTTTCCTCGGCTCAAACCATTATTTATTGCAACAGTGTGAAGCGGGTTATCGAGCTTTATGAAGCCATGATTGAAGATGGATTTCCGGTTTGCTGTATTCATAGTAGCATGGATCACGAGGCTAGAAAGAATGCGATTTCGGACTTTAGTGGCGGAACAGCTCGGTTCCTTATTTCATCTAATGTTACTGCGAGAGGTATTGATATTCAGCAAGTGAGTTTGGTAATTAATTTTGATTTGCCTCGAGATGTGCATACATATATTCATCGTATTGGGCGAAGTGGCAGATGGGGTAGAAAGGGAACGGGAATTAATTTTATTACGCGACGAGATGTGCAGCAAATTAAAGAGATTGAAGAATATTATCATTGCCAGATCGACGAGCTGCCTGCAAATTTAGTGATTAATAGTTAAAATATAAATCAAACAAACAATATAATTCGTAAAATAAATTTTAATATATTCTATTTTACAAATAAATGAAAGCTTATTTTGAAAGCGAAGACAATGAGTCGAAAAGCTTGTCGAAAAGCTTGTCGAAAAGCTTGTCGAAAGACTTAAACGACATATTTAAATTGCCTATTTGTTTCAACCCACAAGTTAAAATACTTAAAGAGGGTATTATTAATGATCTAGAATTGAATAAAACAATTTTATCAAATGTAAACGAAGGAAAAAATGAATCAGATGCAAATCCAGAACCAGAACCAGACACAAAAAGTAATAAACCAATTTATTATGACGTATTCAACCCAACAAATTCTTTAGGAAACAAAATATTAGAGATCATGCCATCCTATTACACAACAGACACTGCCTTTTTAAAAGAAAGCCAAACATTATTAAGTAATATTTCTTCAAAAGATATAGACAATATTGTAGAGGAACACAACCTAACAAATTTCGAAATGGAAGAAACTGTTAGCGCATGGAATGAGATAAAATCCGAAACCAGTTTTTGCGAAAAATATTTATATATTGATTGGGATTTTGCCAAATTTCTAAACAACAATCCATTATTTTTACAGTTGATGAGTATATATAATGTAGCCTCTCCAATGTTATCTTTATGTCTGCCTATTTTTGTTTTAATTGTTCCTTTTTTTGTAATAAAATTCAAAGGATTGGATATTAATATAAAGGATTATACAGAGATTTTGCGCGAACTAATACAAAATCATGCTGTCGCAAAGATATTTACCAGTTTTCATGAAGTCGACTTTAGTGAAAAAATATATCTGCTTGTATCCGCCGGATTTTATTTATTTTCAATCTATCAAAATATACTAACATGCATTCGGTTCTATTCTAATATGAAAAAAATACATGACTACTTGGACAAATTCAAAAAATACATTGCATATACAAGTAAAATAATGGATTATCATTTAGACAAATCTAGCAAACTAACAACCTTTTCAAAATTCAATGATTCGGTTGTAAAATGCAAAACTGTTTTATCTAAAATCAGCGAAGAAATAGATAAGGTTACTTCTTTTACATTTTCCTTTTCAAAGATCACTGAAATTGGTCACATTATGCACATATTTTATCAATTGTTTGATAATGTAGAATATAATGATGCGTTTATATATTCATTCGGCTTTAATGGCTATTACAATTTGTTACACGGTTTAAGTAGTAATATTAGTAATCTCAAACTAAATAAGACAACCTTTGTTAGAAGGATCAAAAAAGACAGAAGGATCAAAAAAGACAGAAAGAAGGTCTCCGAAAAGCCCATTTTTAAAAAAATGTATTATCCAAAATTTATCAATGACGTGAATGTAGTTATGAATGATTGCTGTTTAGATAAAAATATGATCATAACCGGACCTAATGCATCCGGCAAAACAACCATGTTAAAAAGCACATTTATAAACATTCTCTTGTCGCAGCAAATAGGGTTTGGTTGTTTTGAAAGCCTAGATTTGTGTCCTTATGATGAGTTTCACTGTTATTTAAATATACCTGACACATCCGGTAGAGACAGCTTGTTTCAGGCGGAAGCAAGACAATGCAAGGAAATTATAGACAGTATTAATGAAGCAGATGATGAAGCAGAGAATTTAGGAGAAAAAGAAGAAAAAACCCATTTCTGTATTTTTGACGAGTTATATTCAGGAACAAATCCGGATGAAGCTGTTTTAAGTGCAAAGAGTTTTTTACAGTATATTGTCAAAAATGACAATGTGACGTGTCTTTTAACAACACATTACACAAAGCTTTGCAAGAAGTTGGCAAAAAATAAAAGAATACAAAATTTTAGCATGAAAACGGTAAAAAAAAACGACAATTTTGAATATACGTATAAGTTAGTAGAAGGAATTTCTAAAATAAAAGGTGGATTAAAGGTTTTAAAAGATATGAATTATCCTAATGAAATTTTGTCTACTTTTAAATAAACAAATATTCGTTATATTAATTATTAAAATATATTATTATGTTTTAATAATGGCATTTAACGATTTATTAAGCACATCATTTTTATTTAGCGTAGCAATTATTATTATTTTAATTGGTGGTATATTTGCATATGTTAGTTACAGAATGGCTGAACAGGATCATAAAATCACATCAATGGTTGGATTAATTTCTACCATGGCGGAGGAAATGCAATTCTTTAGAAGTAAATTAAGTCAGAACCAAAACCAGAACCAGAACCAGAATCAAGCCGCGGGATTTTCTCAGGACACATCTGAACAAATACACACAATTCCTATATTAGATCCTAATAATTTAGTTACAGGAGCGACTACTTTGATTCCTGTATCAGATGATGAAGACGAAAGTTCTAATAATGATTCAGAATCTGATGATGACGATGATGACAATGAATCTGAATCCGGATCTGAATCCGATGACAATGAATCTGAATCAGGATCTGAATCTGACGATAAAAATGATGCATATGAATTAGATGAAATTGTCGATTTAGAAGACTCTATGCAAATATCAATTAATAATATTGATGAAATCAAGCCTTCAGATATAAAATCAATTCATTTAGAAGAACCAATTGAATTAAATGCTTTTAATCATGATTTGGATCATTGTCATGATTTAGAACATTGTCACAACTTAGAACACGATCATGACTTAGATCACGATCATGACTTAGATCATTGTCACAGTGAAGATCTTTTAGCAAGTGATTTAAAAACAATTTCTATTACCGATTTAGAAGACACTAACAAAAAAACAGAATACAAGAAAATGTCTATCAATAAATTAAGAGAAGTTGTTACAGAAAAAGGCATTGTCGCTGATGCAACCAAATTAAAAAAGAATGACATATTAAAATTGTTAGGAGACGAATAAATTTTATCTGTTATTAGTATAACATGAATTCTTTTCCTAAAACTTATTATACAGTTACGCCTGTGAATCCGCTAGAATCATCTTGGCAACCCGATGCATTTATTAATAATAAAATTCATGTAGAATCTGGAATTACTAGTAATTGGAAATATAGACAATATATGCAACATAATGCAAAGCATATTATGAAGTATGATACAATGGAATATGTTTATGATTCTGGTAATAATCCCTATATCACAGATAATAATACAAATGCGAATACAAATACAAATGCGAATGTGCCTTATAGATTTGCATCATTACACGAACCAAATTATGTGTTCAGTGACAGCGATTTGAAGCAAGATTTTTTAAAGAAGCAGCAAATGAGCGCTCGAATGATATCTCCTGCATTTCCTGCATCAAAACCATAAACATATATTTTAAAACAATATAATAACTATTTTATAATTATTATATTATCATGATATTTGAAACAACAATTCCTTTTGAACCTGTTAGTCTAAAACGTCACAGACATAGATTACATGGCGGAACATATGATCCATCCAAAAAAGAAAAGGATGAATTTATAAAAACAATTGAAAGCTTGACAATAGGATTGCCGGCAGAAAAAATGACCAAGCCTATTAGATGCATATTACATTTTTATTGTAAACGACCCAAAACTCATTATAAAACGGGTAAAAATGCAAATGTATTAAAGGACACTTCTCCAAAATACAATATCAATAACAAAGATTTAGATAATATGGTTAAATTTGTTTTAGATGCCTTAAATGACAAACTTTATGTAGACGATTCTCTCATATTTGAAATTAATTGCAGTAAATTATATTCAGAATCTGATGGCTATATTTATGCTAAATTTACAGAAGTGGATGATTTATAGAAAATTATATATAAAATATAAAATTATATAAAAAATAAAATAATATATATTGTAATTCGTATTACTTAAAAATAAATGTTCTTATTAATTCATAATAATGGATAATGATATTATAGACATATCTTTGGATTTTGAAAATTTAGATGGTTCTGGGTCCGGGTCTGGGTCCGGTTCTTGGAACCAAAAGAAAACTAATTTTGGTGGCGGAATTGAACTTTTGATGAATGAAAAGAAAATGGAAAATTCTGGACCTACAAGTGATATTGATATTGAAGATTTAAATAATTTAGAGGATGAATTAAATAATTTAGCAAATGAAACTTCGGGACCTGGTCCTAGTTCTTCTGTATTTGGATCCTTTTTTAGCGACGACACTCCATCTGTTAGATTCGATGATACGCCTTCTATTGGAAGAGCAACTAACAACACAGAGAGCGACAGTAAAACATGGGATGGTTATGGTAAATTCAATAATATTCCGGTAAATCCCGACACTAGAGGCATGTCATCTCAGCCTAAACTTTCAAAGGACGAATTATTGCGAGAAAAGTTTAAATTCTTAAGAAAGTTAGAAGCTCTAGAGAAGAAGGGTGTTGAACTAACAAAAAAATACAATATGGATTCTGATTTAGCTGAAATGCAGGGTGAATATGAAATGATTATGGAGGAAAAGACGAAACAAAATTCCGTGAAATTTCAAGGAAATATGATGATGGCTGTTATTAATGGTATCGAGTTTTTGAACAACCGTTTTGATCCATTTGACATCAAGATAGATGGCTGGGGTGAACAAATCAATGAAAATATTAATGATTATGATGATGTTTTTGGCGAGCTTTACGAAAAATACAAGTCCAAGGCTTCTTTAGCACCCGAATTAAAATTGTTATTTCAACTAGGCGGCTCTGCTATGATGGTCCATATGACAAATACCATGTTTAAGAGCGCAATGCCCGGTATGGATGATATCATGAGACAAAATCCGGATCTTATGCGACAATTTCAGAGCGCTGCCGTCAATTCTATGGCCGGAACAAATCCGGGATTTTCAGGCTTCATGGGCGGATTAATGAATCCTCCTGAAACTCAAGGTAGAGGTCCACCTGCTCCATTAAACACACAAGGACCAAATGCAGTGCCGCCACCGCAAGGTCGTGCTGGGAATAATGCCGCTTCAGGAGCAAGTAGAAGACCCGATATAAGCATGGCGAGAGGCAACTTTGGCGAGGATGGAATAAGTATTAAGGAAAATTTCAGTATTCCAGGTTTTGAGCCACCTCAACCCAATCAAAGAACACAACGCCGTCCTGATATGAAGGGACCTAGTGATATTTCAGATATTTTGTCTGGATTAAAGACAAAGACAATAAATATTTCTGATCAACAAAGAAGTGCCGCATCAGCTTCTCCGTTTGAAGAAAATCAAGATAACAATAGCAGCACAATCAGTATTAATGATCTGAAGGATCTACAAAATGACAGCAATGTTCCTAAACGCACTCGTAGAAAACCTAAATCCGATCGAAATACTGTTAGTCTAGATATTTAAAATGACAAATATAATATATGGATTTAAATTGTTGTATTTGTGGGACTGTAAGGAACTGCGGCAAATATTTAGAAAAGGTATTAAAAAATATGGAACTAATTGGTGCTTTATTTTCTAGTTATAAAATTATTATTAGTTACGATCATTCTAGCGACAAGTCTTTAGAAATATTGCAAAATTATCAAGAATTACACTCTGATACTATGATTTTACATGTTAATACAGAACAAATATATGAGTTTCGAGTTTATAATATTGCAAAAGCGCGCAATAAATGTTTAGATATTATTAGAGAAAAATTTTCTACTTATGAATATTTTATTATGATGGATTGTGATGATGTTTGTTCAGATATTCGTGATTTAGAATCATTAAAATATTATATATATAACAATGAACTAACAAATTCTTGGGACTCGAAAGCTACTTCTTGGGACTCGAAAGCTACTTCTTGGGACTCGAAAGCTACTTCTTGGGACTCTATTTCTTTTAATAAAGATCCGTATTATGATTTATGGGCATTATCTAAATATCCATATTCTTTTAGCTGTATGCATTTTAAAGATTATTTAGATTGGGGAAAATATATAAATGCAATCATGGCCAAAACGCCACCAAAAACATTAATTTCATGTCTTTCTGCCTTTAATGGATTTGCAATCTACAAAACTAACAAATTTTTAAATTGTTATTATGATCCAAAACCTAGATTAGATTTATTACCTGTTCATTTGCTGAAAAAAAATGAAGAAATTGCAGGAACAATATGGTTAAAAGGAAAGGCGGCTTTAATTGACTGCGAACATCGAAGTTTTCATTTAATGGCAATCAATAAAAACAATGCTAGAAATTTTATTGCTCCTGAAATTATATTTAATTGAAATTATATTCAATGCACACGAATAAATAGAAAGTATATAATAAATATTGTAAAGTTATTATATATATAATATATGGTAAAAGGTGGAAAAATTATAGGAGAAGGTTCATATGGATGTGTTCATAAACCTAGTTTGCATTGTTTAAAAAAAGAACAAAAAATAAATTACAAGGACTATGTTTCAAAAATCATGAAAACAAAAGAGGCTCAAACAGAACTTAAAGAATTTGTTGTTATTGGATCATATGACCCAACCAATGAATATCACTTGGGAACACCAATATTATGTCAACCCGAATTAACCGATAAAATAATAAATAAAGAAATATCCAAATGCAAATATATAAAGGATTCAGAAGTAAAAGCCGCACCAAATGATTACAAATTACTGTTAATGAAATTCGGTGGCCCTGATTTGAAAAACTTATGCGACACAGAATTGGAAAAATACCTAGCTACAAGAGCAAATGTGAAAACTGATCGGTTTTGGTTAGAAGTGCACCACTTGCTAAAAGGTATCCGGTTTTTTAGAGATAATGGAATAGTGCATAATGATATAAAGCCGCAGAATATTCTATTTAACATGAAAACAGGAAAACTTGTATTCATTGATTTTGGTCTAATGCGTTCAAAAAAAGAAATTGTTGCATCATCAAAAAAAAGCGATAATTTTCTTGGTATTTACCATTGGTCGTTCCCATTTGACTGTGGTCTGATGAATAAAGATAAATATGACGCATTTAAAGATTTGTCTATTTCTAAAAAAAACACATATAAAACACAGTTAAGTGAAATGATAATAAATAATAAAGATCGTAACAGTAACAGTAACAGTAACAGTAACAGTAACAAAAAACAATTTGCCATGTCAATTAAAAACCCTAATGCGTTCAATATTTTGTTTGCTTACATAAATCCTGACGGAACAGCTGCTGCCAAGTATGGCTATATTGAACATTTTTTTGATGGAATGAATAATCTATTATCTAAAGACAATTATGAGACAAATCTAGATCGGATTGTTAGTTCCATTGATGTTTATGGTCTAGGTTTTACATTGCAATATATTTTAAATTGTTTTTATGACCACAATGCTTTACATTTAGATTTTTATACACGATTATCTACTTTTTTCCATAAAATGTATGATTTTAATCCCGAAACAAGAGAGATTGATATTGATACCCTAATAAACGAATATGAAACAATATTACTAGAAACAGGTGTTTTAACACGACTTAAAAAATCATTTGTTAATAATGCGGTAGTTAATAAAAATTTAAAGCTTATCAATAACAAATCTCATGCTAAAAGTTTATCGCATTCCTTAGAAAACATCGCATCATTAGATCCGACAAGTAGCCCAGATACATTTGATAAAATACAAATAAAAAAATGCAAACCGGGACAAACTCGTAACAATAAATTCAGATGTGTTAATTCAAAGACTAAAAAATACAGAAAAAATAACGCATAATTTTACAGCATTTATGGTTTCGACGCAGAAATAATAACTAGCTAGGTAAAAAAATCATTAAATGATAACCGATAATAAATAATATAAATACAAATAGTATAAATACAAATCTACAAGTTTATATAACTAACAAATCAAATGGAATTAGTAGTAGAACCTGATATTTATTCACCAAGTGTTGACGATAAAGGAAATTATATCGATCGAATTCCGTCATTCAATATAATTAAAAAAGGCTTATTATGTCCATGTGGTGCAAGAAAAGATAAAATATATGAAACACACACAGTTTTTGCATCACATATAAAAACAAAGGTTCATCAAAGTTGGCTTGTAACCTTGAATTTTAATAAAACAAATTATTTTATTGAAAATGACATTCTAAAAAAAAACGTGCAAAATCAAAAAATTATCATTGCCAAATTAGAAAAGGATATTAATACTAAGATTCTGACCATTGATTATTTAACGCAACAAATAAGTCAGATAAATAATGCAAACCCTCTTTTATGTAAATCTGTTACAAATTTATTGGAATTTGATTAGCGCATCTTTTTGCTTTTTTTGTTACGTCTACCTTTACCTTTGGATCTGGTTTTTTCACTTTTATTAATACTTCGGCCTCTACCTCTACCTGTATCTGAATCTGTGTATTCGTCGCTTCCTTTATCAATCTTAATTAAAAAACTGAGTAAAAATACACATCCAATAACTATACCACCTACTTTTAAAAATGAATTATTATTTGTCAAAGCCATTTATAATATATTATAAATATAATATTTTATATTATATAAAAAATTGAAAGTAATTAAAGAATAAACAAGTATTAGTATTATATGAATACTTTATTTAAAAAAATGACTGAGACTACAACCACGAATAAGACCTTTATATTTATTGACGGTAGCTACTATAATTTCTATCGTTATCATTCGCTGCTAACATGGTGGAAAAATGCATTTCCCGAAGATACTGATGTTCTTTTAGACCCTTATCAGAATCCTCTATTTCTAGAAAAATTCAAAAAAACTTTTGTTAATAATATCAAGTGTCTTCAACGGAATTTAAAAATTGACAAGACAATTGACCCCATTATCATTGTTGGAAAAGACTGCAAACGTCAGGATATTTGGCGCACCAAATTGTTTCCGGAATACAAGGGAACTAGAGTCAATGATGGCTTCATGGGAGGACCATTCTTTAAAATGGTTTATGAAGAAAAGCTATTTCTAGAAGCAGGCGCGCAGGCGATTCTAAAGCACCCACACTTAGAAGCGGATGACTGCATCGCTATTTCAGTAAAACATATTTTAAGCAAGTATCCTGCGTCTACAATATACATTATTACTAGCGACAAAGACTATTTGCAGCTAGCAGAGCCGCGTATACATCTATATAATCTCGCATTTAAGAAACTAACAGACCAAAAATCAAGCACAAATGACCCCAAGTGTGATTTATTCTGTAAAATTGTAATGGGCGATCCTAGTGATAATATTACGGCAGTATTTCCAAAGTGTGGTCCTAAAACTGCATTAAAATATTTCAATGATGCCCAATTATTTCAAGAAAAGTTGAATTCATCGCTGGATTTTCAAAAAAAATATCAGCTAAATAGCACTTTAGTGGATTTCAATAATATACCTGAACAACTGGTGGAAGAATTCATGAGCAATTTTAGTTCAGAATAATCTTTATACACCTTTTAACATTTACTAAGTTCTCCATTCTTATAAAAATTATATGTAGGTGTATATCCCAATTCCTTATTTATGCTAAAAATTTCAACTCGGGCATTTGGGTATTTTTTTGATTTATTAATAGCATCTTCCTTTGACAAGAATATAATTATATCTTCCCAATTATTTCCATCCAAAAACACATAGATAAAATCCATTTATATTATGTATTATACATGTTCCTTTATATTATAATTGACTTTTAAATGTTAAAAGGTCTAAATAAACAATCGAACAATCGAATAATCGAATAATAGAAAAAAGCTTAAATATATATTTTTATCTATTATATATCCTAAGATTCTTAAAAATGGATAATAATATATTACCTGATAACAGACCAATTGACCAACACTTATTTATTTTAGACCCACTATCCGTTATAATAAAGCTAGCTATTCTTAGTAACAAATCAGTAGGAACAAAAATATGCATTTCAAGAAACATCATTTATTTTCAAGAACCGGGAATATTCCAAGGATTCTGTCGATATTTTTTAAAAACAAATAAGACCGATCTGCAATACATGTATAACCCCATTGAACTAGCATGTCAGCACTATTTGTCGAATGCATCTATACAGCAAAATCCCAAATTAAAGGATTTATTTAAATGTGCTCAAAATGGAATTCTAAAACTGATTGAAACATATAAACAATGCTCTATAATGCGGCTTTGTTTGAATTATTATTTTTCTTTGATTTCTAATCATTTAGATGAAACATGCATAGAAAACCTATTTCGTAAAGATAATATGACGCCGCTTTATACAGGAGAATTGGTAGATTCTTTGCAAAGAATATGGACACAAGATCGAATCATAATCATATTGAATTTGACGACTTATTTGATTAATACAACGAATGCGGACACGGATGTGAAATCGATGGAAACCATTATGGACAATATAGATTTGCAAATGCAGTCGATTTTTATGGCCTTGTAAGTTTACGGCCTAGTAAGTTTACGGCCTAGTAAGTTTACGGCCTAGTAAGTTTACGGCCTAGTAAGTTTACGACCTTGTAATAGTAAGTTAATAATAAAGAAAATAAAGAAAATATATAATATTAGTTTATTTGATAATATATATTTAAATGCAGAAAAAATCATCCGAAGGGAATTTGTTCAGTTTAAAGACATTGGAAGATTTAAACGAGGTTACACATGTAATAGGATCAGGATCTAGGTCCGGGACAGAAGATCTTGAAATAAATGATGATTTAAACTCTGAAAAAACATGGGACAATTTAATCACTTTAGAAACATTTAGCGATTGGATAAGTGTAGCCTCATATAAAATAGAATGCCTTGATTTAGCTATTAAAATTTACCGTTGGCGGCTACAGACATGTATTTTGTTAGGTCTTCTTTTATCGACCGCATCGGGAACCATAAGCGTTACACAATTTGGAAATTATTCACCTAGATTAAAATTTGGGTTAAATCTGGTTCTAACTATTACTAGTTTTGCCGTTGCATTGCTAACAGGCATTGTTAAAACATTTAAATTGCAAGAAAATTTAGAAGAATATATTAATTTAAAACAGAGTTGGGTTTCATTTAGTGCAAAAATTAATAATGAGATTTATTTGCCGAAAAAAATGCGAGGAAATGCAGAGACGCTTATAAAAGATAATAAGGCTAGATTTTTAGATTTGTTAAAGATCGATGTGCCTATTCCTAAAGAAATGTCTATTTTAGCTGCAAAACATCTTGATAAGGGGGACGATATTGAAAGCCAATATTACAAATATAGGGAAAAGATTATTAATAATGAAAAAGAGATGAATCATAATTATATGAGATGTTTATCCTTCTTTTTTAATTGCTGTTATTGCTTTTACAAGAAATCAACTATTAAAAAAATACTTGATAATAGAGAATTAGAAAAAACGATTAAATACAGTAAAATGGAGAACGAATCTAAATATAAACGCAGAGCATATCAATATACATTGTCTTCCATTATGCTGAATAATGTGAAGCACGAATACAATGAAGTTAAGGCATTGGGAGTAAAACCTGATCCTAATGCCGTATCTGTTCCTGATTTAAATCAAAATAAAGATTTAGATCAAAATAAAGATATAAATCAAAATAAAGACAAAAGACCAATTCAACTTAAAATAGAAGAAACTGTTGCCACAGTCGCCACAGTAGCTAATAAAGTAAGTGGATTAATGACTCCAAAAAAAAAAGAAAAAGATGCAATAAAAGAAAAAGATGAAATAAAAGAAAAAAA
>Ga0214919_10000100_pt1 | contig 133507 bp, 133 predicted proteins | sample LL1503_MetaG_FD_177994 | JGI IMG/M metagenome (GOLD analysis project Ga0214919, IMG submission 177994) | Freshwater microbial communities from Lake Lanier, Atlanta, Georgia, United States - LL-1503 | ecosystem: Environmental > Aquatic > Freshwater > Lake | place: USA: Georgia | collected...
TGGATTTGCTCAGCCAACTTGGTGCTGAGCTTTTGACGCCTCGCATGCTGTGGGCTATTGCCCTTTTCACGCTTAGCTTGAACTAATTTCAACGCGCTTAAACCTGACATAGCTACTCCTTGTGTGTGTTGCAGGAATAGCTAATTTATTGTCAGACCACGGCGCTGAGCAACCGAAATGACTGGTAACCCGACTACTTGGCGGGGCTCAATCTATCGGTTGACAACTCAATCAACAGACAGGTTTGAATAGTGCTCTCGGGCTCGGATTGTTTCTTGATGTATGCGCTCTTTATGTGCAGCTTCATCCATTTTCAAATCCAAGTATCGAGGCTCATACCGCTCCAATTGCTTGTGACTCAAGCGCCAATAAGGATTTTTGGTTCGATCTTGCATAGTCATTTCTATCTCATGACGCAAGTCCACGCTGAGCTTGCGCTTGAAGAAGATAGCGTCGTGCACACGAGCAATGGGTTCACGGCCATGCTGGGCAGCTACTTCACAAACAATGTCCATCACTTCAGTTTCATCGTGCTGATACAGGTAAGCAAGGATCTTGGATTTACTGGGTCTGCCACTGGGCGTTTGAAGGAATGATTTGCTGAGCAAGTCCCTACGTGTAGCTTTGACTAATTCATATAAGTGCGTATCTAGAATGCTCTGCTCGTTAATGAAGGCTTGGACTGTAGGGTCAGCAAGGAAACGTTCCCTGTCAGCGCCGTTTTTGATGATGTCGACCAGTGCAGGATTTGTCCAGCCGCCTGATTCGTTTTGCCAGCCTGTAGTGTTTTGACGGGCACCAAAGCTGATGGCCGTAAACGCCTGCTTTAGCAATTTAGGGCGCAGATCCTTTGGTACTGGACTGTCATCACCAAAAGTGAAATACTGCACCGTGCCCATGAAGTCGGCTTTGTCTTCCAGAAAATTTAACGTGGCGCTAAAGACCTTACGCAGATCCTTGCCCTGTCCATAAGCATCTATGTATTGTTTGGCCCAGCCCATCTTCCAAGCCACAACACTTGAGCGGATGTCATATTCAAAGCAATTACCCAGCACTGCTCGGCGTAGTTCTTTGTTAATGTTTTGAACACTGGTGCCCTCGTAATACATTCGCCCAAACGGGCTGGGCTTCTTGCGCTGCACGTAGTAGCCATCCATGACGCTGGAGATCGCCAAAATGATCCTAGCTTGACGCAGCGCTTGGTCCTTTTTCTCTTTTGTAATGTGCTGGGACTCTGTGGTGAGCCAAATGATGTAGCTTTTGACGCTTTCCTTGTCAACAGGTACAAGGTCAAAAAGCTCTTCGATCTCTGCTGATTTGATCCGTTGCTTGAACTCAGGAAACAACAAGTTCAAGACTTGGTAGTTGCCAAAGTCATCTCCGCAAAGATACTGATCAATTTCACTATCGCTTTTGCCTGAACGCAATATCTTGTCCTCTACTGCCAGCGTGTCCACCATGGTCACCAGCTTGGTCAATTTGCACTGGCTCACATCCCCTGTTAAGTTCGACCCTATGACGACGGGCTCCACAAGGCTCAGGTTGTTGTCCCTGAGCCATGCATGCAAGCGCTGTTTCTTGGGGCCGATCTGACCGCCTTGATTGGCCAACTGCTGAAGTGAAATAGCGAATAAATCCAACTTGCGCTGCAGAGGTGTGGCTGCAAAATGCAGGCTTTTGAACAGCATGACTTCCAGCACGCTGATGTATTTAGCAAGTGCTCTGTGGGCTGTGTTGGCAGGCTTGGGAAACGCCTGCTGCAGCGCTAGATAGACTGAGCTGTCGACGGTTATTTTGATCATCTGCCACCCCATGTAGTCAGGACTTCAAAATCCTGGAATTCACACGTATTTAGCTGGTTTCTACAGGTTATCAAGAAAAAAGCAAAAAGTCACACGCTTATAGTAATTGCCTTCATCAAGTCATGAGCACATATGCCCAAATGACCCATGAATGGGTCACTTGGGTCGATTGATGCCAAATCAAGCAAGTCCTTGTTTGTGTGGCATTGGTTCCGAAATGTTCAGGCGGCGATATCAATAAATGCTGAATGCATACCTAGCATGCATCAGTGCGCGCCAGGGTCAATGGCCGCAATCAGATTGTCAAAACAGAAGTTCGAGCCATGAACGCGCAGGATGCGCGTTGGTTGCTATGGGCTCAATACGAATTTCACAGCATTCAAGTCGGGCCTCTGATAGTGAAAGTTACTTTTTGATCAGGCAAAAAACAATTCAAATTTGGTAACCCAACTGACTCAAATGTCGCGAAAACCGACGTTCCAATCGAGCCTGTTCTTCTTCAAATTTACTCAATAGCAGCCCTTCCGCTGTTTAGACGAATCTAATGCTCTACGGCGGGAAAAGCAGCCTGGTCTATGTCAAAGTAACCCAAGGCTCGACCAGTTCAACCATTGCTGACCCTTTGTTTCGCGCCTTGAGTTTCAAAGTTCACAACCTGCTTCTGATGGTTTAAACCATTCAATGGACTATGGCAGTCAATTTTATGGTGCATCCCCCAATTGGCCAAATTGTTTTGATATTTATCCAATGCTAATTAAGCGTCACCTGCATCTTTTGCCAAGTTGTACCTGCGCAATGTGTCCTCGTCGGGTGGATAGACTCCTTTGATAGGTCGACCTGCTTGTATTTCTTTGTACAAAAACCGTTCACGTCGTTCCATCTCTTGTGCATCGATTGCTATCTCTTCAGCCAAAAGTCGAGGAATCACAACCACTGCCTCGGCATCACCAAAAATGATATCGCCTGGGTAAACAGCAACGCCTCCGCAAGCGATCACCACATTCATATCAGCAGCATGGTGACCTGCGTAATTAGGCGGAACCGAGGGCCCTGCACAATAAACTGGGAATTCCGATTCACGCAGAGAAATTGTGTCGCGCACACCGCCGTCAAGAACTACGCCTGTGAGTCCGCGTTGCATCAATCGTTTAGCCAGTATCGATCCAATGCCGGCAACATCAGTGACTTCTCGGCAATCGGCGACAAACACATGACCACTTGGGGCCAGTTCAATGGCTTGGCGTTGAATGTTTGCAGGGTCGCCACCAGAGCCATAGGCATCGATATCCTCTCTGGCTGGAACGTAGCGTAGCGTGAACGCCGGACCGACCATGGGCGCAAGGTCAGTGCGCAAAGGTAATACACCTCGAATGGCGACGTTACGCAATCCTCGCCGAATCAATTGTGTGCTGATACTTGCGGAAGAGCAGTTTGCATATCGCGCTCGCAGTTCAAGGGACATATCGGTTGAAATCATGAAAGCTTTCTGGATGACTAATGGCGTTAATTTTTATAGGTCTTTTGATGAAATGGGACTGAGCCTACCGGCGCGTTTTTTGTCCCCGACATAGCCGTTCTCAGCGAAGGGGCCTCCTTGGAACAACCATGCAGGTGAAGGTTGCGATTGTGATGAAGCCACAGAAAGGGTGTAGTCATCGGCACTGTGCTGGGGTTGGTAAAGCAGGCCAGCGTTAACCGGGTTGTGGCACATCGCCTGCGTATTCTTTGAGATCCCGTACAAAATATCGGCTCCAACCTCGCCTTGAATACCCAGCCGAACGATTTCAGCAAGATCATCTTGGTGAATCCAAGTAGCCAGCATTCGCTCGTCGGAAGGTAAATCCTCACACCGGCCTATACGAATGCCCAGGGATTGGATACCGTATTTTTCGTAGTAAAAGCGCGCCATGATTTCGGTAAAGGCCTTTGAAACACCATATCGAGAGTCGCACTTCATCTCCGTATAAACATCAATGTGGCGATCAACGGGATGGAACCCAACGACATGATTAGTGCTGGCGTAAACAATGCAGCGAACGTTGTTCAGCAGTGCCGACTCCCACAAGTTGGTCGACGTCAAAATGTTTGAACTTAAGATGGTTGCCCACTCTGCTTCACGGGGATAGCCGGCAAAATGGACGATGCTATCGGCGCCTTGGGTGAGCTTATTGACTGCGGCTTCATCTTGTAAATCAACTATTGCAACGGTTTCGTTTTCAACAAGGGGCTCCAGCGCTACGATATCCGTGGAGATCAAGTGTTTACATAATTTAGACAAGGGCAAACGCATGCGCCGACCGAGCTTGCCGCCAGCTCCTGTCAGGACTATTTTTTCAATCATGGCTTTTGAACCTTGTCTGTTATTCATTAGTGATTTTGTGTTTCTTGATGAATTGGCCCCAACGGTCGTACTCAGCTAAGTAGTATTTTTGAAACGTTTCGGGCGTACTACCGGTAATGAGATCCAAGCCCAATTGATCAACTTTGGCTTTGAACGCCACTGAGTTAACGGCTGCAGTCAGTGCAACATTGAGCTTTTGTAAAACAGCAGGCGATGTACCAGTTCGCACGGCAATGCCATGCCATCCACGCAAAGGCTTCTCCATGTTCAATCCAATTTCAGGAGCGCTTTTGACATCAGGAAGAGACGTACTGCGCTGTTCTTGGATCACCGATATGGCGCGAATCTTTCCCCCACTGAGAAGACCTTGCATAACGCCCGAAGGTTGATCGAACATCATGTCAATTTCTCCGCCAACCAAGGCTTGTAAGCCGGGAGCCCCTCCCTTGAATGGAACATGCACGACCGGTACGGCCAGCGCGTTGGCAAGCATGAGTGAACCAAAATGGCCTGTCGTACCCACACCTCCCGAGCCCACGGTTATTCCATTGGCGTTCTTTTTGGCCAATGCAACAATGTCTTTCGCGTCCTTCACGGTACTGTCGCTGCGCACCAGAAGCATCACGGGCACACTAGTCACCTGACCGATCATCGTAAGATCTGCTAGTGGGTTGTAATTGACCTTATTCAGATGTGGCCCGGTCCCCAGTTGCAAGCCTGCAGCCAATAACGTGTAGCCATCGGCAGGTGCTGCCGCCACAGCCTGAGTCGCGACAGCGCCACCTGCTCCAGCTCTGTTGTCAATGTTCACCCGCTGCCCCAAGGATTTGGACAACTCCTCCGCCAGAGTTCGCATCACAGAGTCAAACGCACCACCCGGTGGGAAACCCACCAATAAGGAAATAGGCCGCTCGGGATAACTCTGCGCCTGGCTGAATCCGCAAAAAATGCCTGCGGTTAAAAGTGTGACCAGCTGCAGAGTGCGCAATACTGAGCCTAGAAGTTGATTTAGAAGTTTCATGCTTGTCTCCTTAAAAAATATGCAACGCATCTTGTTTTGGGTCTTTCCGGACTGGTCGGGTCGATCCTGTAAAAACGGAGTTGTGGTTTAAGTGCTGTTTTTAAATGCCTGCCATCGTGTCGACATGGGTCCAGCCGAAGGCGCAGCTAGCTCTAAAAGTGCACCCTCGTACTCACCTACAAAATCCCAATGAGGCCGGATCAGTGAGGTGATGAACAGGCGGTCCCGTTGCTTCCCCCCAATGCAGGGCATAGAGGGCGCTCTGACGGGCAAATCAATGCGGAGCGTCAATGCCCCATCATGGGCAAAAACATTGATGCATCCAGCCGATACACCGGCCGAAACATAGTGACCATGGTTGTCGATATAAGCCCCATCAGGTCTGCCGCTTGCTTCTAGAGAGGTTGTGAACAGCTGTGGTTGGCCCATGCAGCCAGAAGCCTCATCCCAGGTGGCTCGCCACACAGTTCCTGGGTAACTGTCCGAAAAGTACAACCACTTTCCGTCAGGCGTCCAAGCTAATCCATTGGCGATGGTCAAGCCTTGGTGAATTTGTATGACTTCACCAGACAACTCCGCCCGGTACAAATGACCAGTGGGCATTTTCGTGCCCTCCCTGTCATCCATCGAGCCAAAAAGAAACCAACGACCGCTCGGTGAAACCCTGCCCTCGTTCAACCGGTTGAATGCTGGCTCTGAGGCAACATCTACCAGATCCGTCAAAATTCCGGATCGGAGCTCAAAAAGTGCCAATCGGTGTTGCAAGGCCAGCACCACGCAGCCGGGCTGGGCCAAGGCCACTGCACCCACAATTTCGGGAAGTGCCCAACGGGTTAAGAATCCTGTCTCCGGGTTCAACTGACACAGCGCAGGGGCACGTATGTCGATCCAGATTAAGCTGACTGATTCAGGATCCCAAACAGGACTTTCTCCCACCTTGTTTCTGAATGACCAAACGCTCATGCCTTCAAATGGGACGGGCAGCTGCGTTTTGGTCGCGGTTTCATGCGTTGGAATCAGAGTGACGCTACTCATTTGGGATTTCCTCGGCTTACCAGAGATGACCTGGGCCTTCGCGTTTGCGTGAACACGGTTTCACCTTCTGTGCCCTGATTCCACCCGCCTGTTGCAATCGCTACGTTACGCTCACTTGGGAATTGGGCAATAAATTCGAATTCAAGCTCTACGCCAAGACCTTCCGTAGTTGGAACGGTGATTTCACCGTGATCGCAAAACAATGCCCCCTTGATGACCGAGGCGCGGCCTTCCCAGTCTGGGTCTAACCTTTCCATGATGAGTGCATTGGGGATGGCACTCATCAAATGTGCTGCTGCAAACTCAGCCACGGGGCCTAATGATCCTGAATGCGGTGCAACCATGACGGAGCAAGCCTCGGCCATGGCGGCCAATTTCTTCATTTGCGTTAACCCACCAAACCTGCCCGTATCGGGCTGTACTACATCGACTAAGCCGTTTTCAAGGAAAGGCCTCATTTCGGCCAAGGTGGCCATGCGTTCGCCGCCGGCCAGAGGCAACGCCACCTTATCGCGGATTCTTTTCCAGCCGTTCAGGTCGTCGGGCGCAACCGGTTCTTCCAGAAACAACAAATTGAGTGGCTCTAACTCGCGACCGATAGCAATAGCATCAGCGCAAGTTAGCCAAGGTGGGCCATGCAAATCAACCATCATGTCCACCTTAGGACCGACTGCTGCGCGAATGGCGTAAGCACGTTCAACAATACTGTGGGTACCACCGACTTTGACGCCTTTGATACCTTGAGCAATAGCCCGTTCGGCGGCTTGCTCATTGGCGGCGTGGACGTAATAAGGGATTTTAGGTCGGACTGTACCGCCCAGTAAGTCAGAGACAGGCACGTGCAAGGATTTGGCATTCAGATCCCAGAGCGCCATATCAATTGCCGCCAAAGCGCCCATACCGACCACCCCCGTCTGACCATGCCCCATGATGGCGACACGGATTTTTTGGCCAAGTCGTTCGGTGTCACGAACTTTCTCGCCGATCAACAAGGGAGACAAATCCTGAATTGCCGCGGCGACCAACCGCGGCCAGCCTGATCCTTCACCGACACCCACCAGACCCGAATCGGTTTCAATCGTCACAAAAAACCAGTTTCTGCTTGTGGCTAAAGCACTTTTACCCGTTGCCGACCACCCTGTGTGTCCCGGTGCGCCTGCCTGCATCAAGTGGCCTTTGATGGCTGTGATTTTCATGTGTGCTTGACCTCTTGTGCATTGAGAATGGCAATCAGATCTTCACGTGATGAGTCCACGTGCTCAATCACTGCTTGCGCTGCGAGATCGGAATCCCCACTGATAAAAGCATTCAAAATTTTTCTGTGCTGCTGCAGAACCACCTTCAGTCGACCCCCTCCATATCCCACCGTTATCCTATAGGCATCGACCAAACTGCTGCGGCCATCCAGCATTTCGACGGCAAGCGCGTTGTCTGCAATGCCATCTATAAAGCGATGCAGCTTTCTATTGGCCTGAACGCATGCGCTCGTGTCTGCACCTGTCGCGGCTTTCTCATAGGTCTCAACCAAGAACACCATCTGCTCGATCTGCTGGGGCGTTGCCATACGCACCGCCTCGCGCGCCAACATCGATTGAATAGCGCCTCGAAGTTTGTAAAGGTTATCTACGTATTTCTTATCCACCATTGGAATGACTGCGCCACGATTAATGCGCATGGCAATGACACCTTCTCCCTGAAGCTGCAAAAGCGCTTCTCGCACGGGGTTGGCGCTGACTTCATAGTGACTGGCCAATTCAGCCAGCGTCACGTGACTGCCTAAGGGCCAAATCCCTGCGACGATGTCCGCTCGAACCTGATCGCGTAGGCGCATGTACGTGGGGGTGTTGATTGCATTCATGATGGGGCAGTATAAGCCACATTAAACATTTTATAAAATGTTTAATGTAAGATTCTTCAATGGTGTGGAGTGGCTCAAATTTGGATGCCATTCAGCACGAGCGTTGTTTGCATCAATCTTTGCCTCTTATAGATTTGGACGAAACCACCCGCTAGCCTGAATGGGTCCAAGCTGTTGACAAGTTATTTGAAATCACGTATTGTTGATAATAGTAGGACATCGTTCACAATAGTGCAACGCGCCAAGCTTCGAAGGTGGCTGTCCTGTTTAGCTTTTCCGATGGGGCTGCTCAACAGGCACTGGGTCTGTGGCGCGAACGTCGAACCTGATTTTTCCCAAAGGAGTGTGCGAAATGAAACGAATGATGCAATGGGCTCTCGGCTTGACTGCGGCCGTCGCGATAGCGGCGCCAGCGGCGGCGCAAATGACGCTGAATTTCTCGAACTGGATCCCGCCTAACGCGCCGTTCGTTCAGGACGCGGTGCTCGTGTGGGCCAAGCAAGTCGACGACGCTACCGCCGGACGGGTCAAGGTGCGACTGCTGCCCAAAGCGGTGACCAGCCCGCCGCAGCACTTCGATGCAGTGCGCGACGGCTTGGCCGATGTGACCTTCATCGTGCACGGTTACACTCCTGGTCGCTTCGTCATGACCAAGGCCGCGGAGATGCCTTTCTTTGGCGACAGCGCTGTCTCCACGTCGGTCGCCTACCAGCGCGTGTACGACCGTACATTGGCCAAGGCCGAAGAGCACAAGGGCGTAAAGGTGCTGTCGGTGTTCACCCACGGTCCCGGCGAGATGTTCATGGCACGTAAGACGGTCAGTAGCATCAAGGATCTGAGCGGCCTCAAGTTCCGCACCAGCGGCGGAGTCGTTGACGAAGTGGGCAACGCACTGGGTGTCAGCGGCATGATGAAGCCGGCCACCGAAGTGTTCGAAATGTTCAACAGCGGTGTGGCTGATGCGGCTTTCTTCGCCCGCGAATCCATCCTTACTTTCAAGCTCGCAGGCCTAGTCAAGCAGGCGGTGATCGTGCCCGGCGGTATTTTCAATGTCAGCTTTTCGTTGATCATGAACGAGGCCAAATTCAACGCGTTGTCTCCCGCCGACCGCCAGGCCATCATGAAGGTGTCAGGCGAAAGCTTTGCACGCCTTGCCGGCCAGTCCTTCGATTCGTCAGACCGCAAGGCACTCGTTATGCTTAATGAAAACAAGGCGCTAGTGACCACCGCATCGCCGGAGTTCGTCGTCGAGCTGCGCAAGGCCACACAGCCGGTGATTGACGGTTGGATCAGGCAGGCCAGGGAAAAAGGCATTGATGGACAGGCTGCACTGGACGCACTTCGCGCCGAGGCCAAGAAGGTCGCAAGCGAATGACGCCACCTCAAGCGGCCTTGAGCCGGGGCATTTCCGCCTTGCTGGATCTGATGGCCGCTGCGTTGATGTTCTCCCTAATGGCGCTGACGTGCGTTGATGTGATCTGTCGGTACTTCTTTGGCACTCCCATTCGCGGCGGACTGGAGTTGATCGAAATCATGATGGTACTGCTCGTGTTCGCCGGATTGCCCTTGGTGACCGCCCGCCGCGAACACGTAACCGTCGACATGGTGCCTGTCAGCGCTCAGCGCTGGCTGCGCCGGCTGCACCTCGCCGCGGTAGATGCGATCGGGGTGATCTGCCTGAGCGTAGCCTCCTGGCAGTTGTGGGTGCGTGGAGACAGGGCGATCGCCCTTGGGGATGTAACTTCTCAATTGCGGCTGCCGATCGGTGCCGTGATCTACCTGATGTCGGCGCTCACGGCAGTGGCAGTGCTTGCGCTGGCAACACGCCTAGTGGTGGGCCAGTCCCCTGCGAAGGATCAATAGTATGGAAAAATCCTTGATTGCTTTTGCGATCGTGCTCGTGCTGATCTTTCTACGTGTCCCGCTGTTGTTCTCCATGTCGCTGGTGGGCTTCGTCGGTATCGTGCTGGAGCTCGGCCTCAATCCAGCTCTCGCGGCTATCCCCAACACGATCATCGAGGCGGGAATGTCCTACTCGCTGTCGGTGTTGCCGCTGTTCGTCCTGATGGGAAATTTCGCTGTGCGTGCCCGATTGTCTGAGGAACTTTACGCCGCATCCTACGCCTTCCTCGGTCATCGCCGCGGCGGTCTTGCGTCGGCGACCATCGTGGCTTCGGGGGGCTTTGGCGCTATTTGCGGTTCGAGCATTGCGACGGCTGTAACCATGGCGAAGGTGGCTATGCCATCGATGCGAAAGTACGGCTACAGCGACGCGTTGGCGACGGGATCAATCGCGGCGGGTGGAACGCTCGGCATCCTGATTCCGCCCAGTGTGATCATGATCATTTACGGCATCCTCACTGAAACCAACATCGGTGCACTGTTCGCGGCCGGCGTGTTGCCCGGCCTCCTGGCCATTTGCTGCTACATAGGTGCGGTGTACTTCACGACGATCCGCGACCCGACGGCAGGACCGCGCGCCGAGCGTATGGGCTGGGGTCAGCGTATGCGTACCTTGCGCTCTATCTGGGGCGTTGTGCTTCTGTTTTCGATTGTTATGGGCGGCATGTATGGTGGTGTTTTCACGCCAACAGAGGCAGCCGGTGTGGGCGCTGGCGGGGCCTTCGTCTTTGCACTTTTTCGTCGTGTGCTCACTGTGCGAAGCACTCTCAATGTCTTGGTCGAAAGCGCGTCCACGACTACCACGATGTTCTCGATCCTAATTGGCGCGTTGCTTTTTTCTACCTACATCAATTACACCGGTATGCCAGAGGAGTTGCGCGACTTCGTGATGCGTCTTGGCTCAAGCCCCCTGTTGGTGATTCTCGCGATGACTGTGATCTATCTGGTGCTCGGTTGTGTCCTCGAGAGTATTTCGATGATATTGCTAACTGTACCGGTCTTCTTTCCGTTGGTAGCGCATTTGGGCTACGACCCGGTGTGGTTTGGAATCTATGTCGTTTGCGTCGTCGAAATCAGCTTAATCACTCCCCCCGTGGGGTTGAATGTCTTTGTGCTCAAAGGTGTGCTGCCCGATGTCCCTCTGCGCACCATCTTTCGGGGGGTGATGCCTTTTGTCGCTGCAGATATCGTCCGTCTGGCCTTGCTGATCGCGTTTCCGTCCATTTCACTCCTGCTACCCAAGCTACTTTTCAACTATTAAAGAAGGATGTTCCATGCGTATCTGCATATTCAATGGTACTCATCTTGGAATCGTCGAAGGCGATGAAGTGATCGACGTTACAGGCGCACTTGACCTGCTGCCGCCCCAGCGCTATCCGCTGCCCGTACACGACTTGATGATCGAAAATTTGCCTGCAATTCTTGCCCGCGCAAGAGAGTTGGCGTCGACGGCGAAACGTCTGTCACTGTCCTCGGTGACGCTCGAATCGCCGGTCGCCAACCCGAGCAAGATCATCAATGCACCCGTGAATTACCAGGCGCATATTGAGGAGGCCAAGCACGACCAGGTGCTGGCACAAGGAGTCGCGGGACGCAAGACGAGCTTCATCGGAGATTGGGGCCTTTTCCTCAAGGCAAACAGCGCGTTGATCGGTTTTGGTCACGAGATGAAGCTGCGAATGCCTGATCGTCGCAGCGACCACGAGTTGGAACTGGCGGTGATCATCGGGCGCACCGCTGACCGTGTGCCCAAGGAGCGGGCGCTCGATTACGTGGCGGGCTACGCGATCGGTCTGGATATGAGCGTTCGGGGCCAGGAGGATCGCAGTTTTCGCAAGTCGATTGATACGTACGCCGTGCTTGGTCCCTGGCTCGTCACGGCAGACGAGGTGCCGGACCCGAACCAGCTAGATTTGTCGCTATGGGTGAATGGAGAGTTGCGCCAGCAATCTAACACGCGACGGATGGTCTATGACGTTCAGCGTCTCATTGAGTACGCCTCCGCCTGGTACACGCTGCATCCTGGAGACATCATCTTGACAGGCACCCCCGAGGGTGTTGGCGGCGTCAAACCGGGCGACGTGTTGCGATCGCGGATCGAGGGTATCGGAGAGTGCGAGCTACGCGTCGCCAAGGAATACGTGCAATGAGTCGGACAGACCCGGCAGTTCTCATCTCCGGGGGTGGTATCGGTGGCTTGGCGGCCGCACTCGCCTTGGCGCGCACGGGGCAGTCAGTTCGGGTGCTCGAACAGGCGTCCGCTTTTGGCGAAATTGGCGCGGGAATTCAGCTCGCGCCCAATGCGCTGCGCGTGCTCGACTCGCTGGGCGTACTCGGCCACGTTCTCGAGAATGCGGTCTTCCCCGACTATGCGGTGATGATTGACGCCCTGTCTGGTCAGGAAATCACGCGGGTCGACCTGGGCCCCGCATTCGTCCAGCACTATGGGCATCGTTACCTGGTGGTGCATCGGCAGGATCTGCTGGAGGCCTTGCTTCGAGGCTGTCGCGAGCAGGTGGGCATCGAACTAGTGACGGGCCGAACTGTGCAGTCCTTTGAGCAGCATGCTGGTGGTGTCGAAGTGCGTTGCACCGACGGAACGACCGATAGGGGCTTGGCGCTCGTCGGCGCTGACGGCCTTCGCTCGCCGGTGCGCGGACAGATGCTCGACGACGGCCCCCCCGACTTTTCTGGGCATCTGTGCTACCGAGGAGTGGTCCCGATGGACCAGATCCCTGATCGCGACTATGTCAACGCGATGGCGCTGTGGGTTGGACCGAACATGCATCTGGTGCAGTACCCGCTTCGACAAGCCAAGCTTATGAACAACGTCGCAGTGATCGTCAGCCAGCAACATCTGCGAGGCGAGGCCTCCTACGGCGGCTGGGACGAAGTCGAGGAGCTGTTCTCCCCGGCCTTGCCTCGCGTTCGCGACATGCTCAAATACATCGAACGCGAGCGCAATTGGCCCTTACACGATCGCAACCCTTCGCCGCACTGGACCCAGGAACGGGTCACCTTACTGGGAGATGCCGCGCACCCGACCTTGCAGAACATGGCGCAGGGTGCGTGCATGGCGCTCGAAGATGCAACCGTACTGGCTCAGCACGTGACGTTTGCCCAAGGCGATTTCAAGGCCGCGTTCCAGGCCTATCAGCAAGACCGGTATCTGCGCACAGCACGGGTTCAGATCAGCGCGCGTTTCATGGCCAAGCTGGTGCATGTGGGCGGGGGTGCACGCGACGTGCGCAATGCGGTGCTGTCCAAGCGTTCTTCTAACGGGTTTCCAGAACTCGATTGGCTCTATCAAGGACCATGATGCTTGACGCAGACACGAAAAAAATCAAAATCGAAAGGCCGCTGCGATGAACTTAGACACACTCTTGGCGCATGTGGGGAGTGACCCCAAGCGATTTGAAGGCTTGGTAAACCCTCCGGTGAGTCGGGCCTCAACCATCGTGCACGAGAGCATGACGGCGTTCAACGCGGCGCTATCCAATAAGCATGAAGTGCCCTACTACGGCCGATATGGCACGGCTACCTCCAAGGTGCTGTCGGCCGCGTGCGCTACCCTGGAAGGCGGTGATGGCGCGCTGCTTTACCCCTCTGGACTCGCAGCCATCACGGGCGTCCTAATGGCGCTACTCAAGCCGGGCTCGCACCTGCTGATGGTGGATACGGTTTACGGACCCGTGCGGGAATTTTGCGAGCATATCCTTGCGCACCAAGGCGTTAAGACCACTTGGTATCCTGCCGACATCGGCGCAGGCATTGCGCAGTTACTGACGCCGCAGACGCAGGTGATTTATGGCGAGTCCCCGGGCTCGCTGACCTTCGAGATGCAGGACCTGCCGGCGATCTCGCAAGCTGCGCAGGGCCGTAGCATCACTGTCGTCGTGGACAACACGTGGGCCACGCCTTACTTTTTCCGGCCGCTCGATCATGGTGCCCACATCAGCATTCAGGCCGGCACAAAGTACCTGGTGGGCCATTCCGATGTGATGCTGGGCGTTGCGGTCACACGGCACGAACACCTTTCGCTGCTGCAGAGGGCAGCTGCGCTGGGGGGCAATTCAGTCAGTCCGGATGACTGTTATTTGGCCCTGCGCGGTATGCGCACCTTGGGCGTCCGCCTTAAGCAGCATTACCGTGGGGCAATGGAGGTCGCCACCTGGATGCAGTCACGGCCCGAGGTGCGTCAGGTGTTGTATCCGCCGTTGGCGCATGGCCCCGATTTGGAGATCTGGAAGCGAGATTTCACCGGTGCCTCTGGCCTTTTCGGGGTCGAGTTTCACACCGGCATCGACCACGCGGCCATTGCCCGCTTCGTCGATGGACTGACCCTGTTTGGCATTGGCGTGAGTTGGGGCGGGTACGAAAGCCTGGTGTTGCCCAGCCATCCCAAGCGAACGCTGGGCTCATCGCACCAAGGTCCGCTGGTGCGTTTTCACATCGGATTGGAAGACCCACAGGACCTAATTGACGACTTGCACAACTCGCTGGCGGCAAGTGGTCTGACCCCCTGATGCCCCAGCCCTTCGAGGTGGCGGCATGCGCGAAGGTCTTAAATACGCGCGACCCAGGCGCTTACGACATCAACGGTCTCGCGCACCTTCTCTGGTTGACCCGCTAGGTAGTGGGTACCACCCACCAAGGTATGGCGCGTGATGCGATCGGGCGTACGAGAAATCCAAAGCGCATTCATCGCAGGAACTACCGATGCATCGGCGGTGTGTTCGATGGAAAGTACCGGCACCGTCGTGTTGACCAGGTTTGAGGGGCCGTCGGCATTCGTACAGGCGGCCCACTGGCTCATGTAGGAGGTGAGGGTGGTGTACCTGCCGATGTTGTTCGCACCGTAATTGATTTCGAGAGGATTTCCCCAGATCGTGCCGGCGGGACGGTCGTTCGGGTCAATCGATGCGTCGAGGTGCCTGGGATCGGCTGCTGTTCGATAAATCACGAAGGCCATGTCGCTTACTCCATGCTTCAATGAGCGCACATAGGCGAGCTGCGCGCGTGCCCATTTTTCGAGCCGTGCATTGCGCGCCAGCTGCGCTGCCCTGTAGCTTGCCAACCAATCGGGAGCAAAGGGTGGCCCATGGGCGGGATTGAACATGTTCAGGTCTGGATCGGCGGAAAACGCGTCCCGCTCGTCAATGACGGAAGGATCAAGCCACTCGGAAAAAAGGCGCGAACGACCTGGGTGCGCGGCAGTTAGAATAATTCCGTCTACCGGCGGCAAATCACTTGCACTCAGGCCGGACGGATCCCCGGCTGGAGTGTGCGTGGTGGTAAAGTTTTCGGCTTGCGCCTGATAGAAGGACGCGAGCGCTGCGCCTCCTGAATTTCCGATTAGTACCACCTTCTCATATCCCAGTGAACGCAAGTGGCGCACCCCCGCCCCCAAGTCTTGCAGAACCCGTTCCATCGTGAGTTGTGAGTCGTTGTTCACATAGCGTGAGTTCAAGCCCACCATCGTGATGCCTGCTTGGGCGAGGGGTTGCAGCAGGTAGTGGCCCATGAAGTTGCTAGCCGGATGCATCACGATCGCCGCAGTCTTGTTGCTAGGGGCGCGCACCATCGCTCCATAAATCTTGGGCCAGAGCTGCGCTATCCCTGACTGGGACTCCATGGCAAGGCCAGGCTTGACATCGAGCACCAGCAGTTCGGTGGCCAGCTTATTCATGGGCGTTCGCTGGCGGCGTGAACTGCCTTTTTGTCGACGGTCCATTGGTCCAGGATGCTATGCGCCTTTTGCTCAAATTGCACCGTCGTTGCAGCGCCGCCCACCTGATAGGCGAGCTCCAGGCGCAAACCGTTGGGGTCATGGAAGTAGATCGATTGAAGCCAATCGTGATCGACGATGCCGATGACATGGACATGGGCATCAATCAACCGCTGCCTGGCCCTTTCGAGTTCCTCGCGTGAGTCAACGCGTAAGGCAATGTGGGTGACCCATGCAGGCGCGCTGGGGTTCTGTGCCCCTTGCCCGTCTTTGAGGTCGAAGAACGCGATGAAGGAGCCGTCGCGCATTCGAAAGAAGACGTGCGCGAACGCGCAGGATTCACCTGTTGAGGGAACGCGGTCCTCGCGCACCACATGCGCCAGCGGCAAGCCCAGGAGGTCCTCGTAGAAAGCGCGCGTTTCCTCGGCATCACGGCATCGCCAGGCTGCGTGATGGAGACCATTGACATGAAAGTTTGCAGACGACATCAGGTCCTCGAGGCTGGATCAGGCGGGAGTTGACGGCGGTCACAAAACCAACCTAAACTGTCCGCTAATAGGTTGAAACAGACCGATTATAGGATGAATATTCCATTTTCCTAAATTTTCCGGAGGAGTCAAGACCCCATGGATTTCGTTTCGTATTTCAACTATCAAACCCATGAGACCGTCATGCCGGCCACTCAGGACGGACGTGAGTTGCGCAGGCATGCCGTTGCGATCGTTGGAGGTGGACCGGTGGGGCTGGCGCTGGCTTTGGCGCTGGCCCGACAAGGCGTGCGCAGCGTTGTGTTTGAGGCCGACAACAGCGTCTGCACAGGCAGTCGCGCAGGGTGCCTGACATCGCGCACCCTCGAAATTCTCGAACCCCTTGGAGCTGCCGCGTCTGTCATGCGACAGGGCCTGCCTTGGTCAGAGGGCTGGAGTTATCACCGGCGAGAGGAAGTGCTGCACCTGGAGGTTGGGCAGGATCCGCTGGCGACCTTTCCTCGCCTGGTGAACATCCAGCAGTGCTATATCGAGCAATATCTGCTGGACGCCATCTATGCGCAATATGCTGATTGTGTCGATATACGCTGGCAAAGCCGAGTGGAGACTGTTCATTCCAGTGACGACGGTTCCCAGCTGGAGATCGCAACGCCGAAGGGCCGCTATAACGTGACGGCCGACTGGTTGGTGGCAGCCGATGGGGCGCATAGCTTGGTGCGCAAGGCCGTCGGGGCGCGATTCGTTGGAACGCGCTACGACGGCGCCTACATCATCGCGGACATCAAGATGGCCAGCGACCTGCCCCCAGGACGCCGCGCCTGGTTTGACCCCCCCTCCAATCCCGGGGCGACTTTGTTGCTGCACAAACACCGCGATGACCTCTGGCGCTTCGATTACCAATTGCGCGAGGATGAAGATCCCGATGAAGCCGTCAAGCCGGAGAACGTGCTGGAGCGCGTGAGCAGTCACCTCGCCTTCATGGGGGAGACCGCGCCCTGGCAACCCGTGTGGATCAGCCTGTATCGCGCCAGCTGCCTCACACTGGAAAATTACCGCTACGGGCGCGTGCTGATGGCGGGCGATGCGGCGCATCTGGTGCCGATCTTCGGGGTTCGCGGACTCAACTCGGGTCTGGAAGACGTCAACAACCTGGCCTGGAAGCTTGCCTACACCCTACGCGGTTGGGCTCAATCGGGATTGCTCGACTCTTATACGCATGAGCGTCTCTTTGCCACGCGCGAGAACATGCGTCACGCCTCCAAAAGTGCGGAATTCATGGCGCCGCCTGCACCCGCTTTCGCACTGATGCGTTCTGCCGTCCTAGGTATTGCAGGGCGGAATCCCTGGATCCGAAGCCTCATTGACCCGCGCCAGAGCACAACGGTCGGTTACCCGGACTCTGCGTTGAACCAATCGCTGGACGAGGCGCAATTTGTTGCAGGGCCTGCACCGGGCTTCGCCTTCCTGGACGGGCCCCTTGCAGATGGCAGCCCCCTGTGCCGCCATATCGGGCCGGACTTTACCGCTCTGGTGTTTGATGGACCCCAATTTGAAGCGCAGTATTCGTCGGGCGCACATGGCACTGTGCGATGGCGTGTTGTCGCGGCGAAAGCCGATGGACCCCTGGGCCGCCGCTACGATGCGCGGCCCGGAACGGTGTACTTGTTTCGCCCAGACGGCAACCTGCTCGCGCGGTGGCGCTCTGCGTATGCCCAGACCCTCAACACAGCCATTGATCGTTGCTGCAACGCCCTTCAAGAATGATGCTTACTCCTCAGCAACTCGACGACCTTTACACTGACCTGTGCTACCGAATGGCTCGCGCAGGGGAAAGCGCCGCCACGCCGATCCTAGCGCGATTGACCTTGCTCCTCATGCATGAAGTAGACGACGCCGAGCAAATACGAAAGGCCATGGATGAGGCCCTGCGGGAATTTCCCGCTGTCGTCACTCTCGAGAGTCCGCATTGATCCTGACGCGCATGCAGCGGCTCAGGCCTCTGGTGGGCGAAGTTTGCGAGCGATCGTGTCCGCTGCCTTCTTGAGGGCCAGCGCGTAAGGATTCGCCGAGACTTCACGTACCGCGGGGTACACCACCCCGATCGAACCGACGGGCTGCTTGTCCACCAAGATGGGCGCCGAAACGCCGTGCACACCATCGGAGAGTTCGTCGTGGGAAACCGCATAACCGTCGGTGCGCACGGCCTCGAGTTGCTTTGCCAGCTTTTCAGGGTCTTCGACTTTTCCCAGGAAATGCGCGATGACCTTATCCGCACTGAATGCAAGGATCGAGCGGCCGCTCGCGCCCTTGGCCAAGGGATGGCGAAATCCGCGGGCGAGCTCCACACGCATGAAGTGGTGACCGCCCACAGCCTGATCGATCTGCACCGCATCGTGGCTCCCCTGAGGCGCCGTGAGGATGAAGGTCTCGCCATGCTCCTTTGCCAGTTCGGCAAGCAACTGACGCGCCGCGCCCACCAGTTCAGGTTCAACGAACTGGGCCAGATGCAAGAGAGCCGGTCCTGCCAGATAGCCTTTTTCGACCCGCCGCACGAAGCCTCGTTCCACAAGAGTGGCCAGTAGTCGGTGTGTCACGGTTCGGTGCATGTTCAGCTGGCGCGCAAGCTCTGCCGTGTTCAAGGGGCCGTTTTCGGCCACGTACGACAGAAGCACCAATGCCTGATCGGCCGTCTTTGAAGTCTCAGTCATTCAGGCAATACCCATTTAAGAATCGTTGTCTGATTATCGGTCGTCGTTGTCCGTTTTTTTGAGTAAGTCCTCAGCAACAACGCATCCGAGGCGCAACGACCGCTTCAGCCCTTGGCCCGGTAATGGGAGATTCGATCGATCAGGCCAGGCGTTGACAGGGACACCACCAGATCGGCCATATCGGCGGCACGCGTGTCGTGCGTCGTGGCGGCGTTCAGGCGCGCTGCCGCATCGGAGCTCAGTGCCACGGCGCGCTCCAGCGCTTCGCGTACCACCGAGGCCCTGTCGTCCTGAGACCCGACCCGCTGAACAAGTCGCAGCTGCAAGGCCTCGTCCTCGCAAAGGGTGCGGCTCTCGGCAAGCAACGATCGCGCCGCTTCATGTCCCACGCGCTGGGCAAGCCGGCGGGTGCCCAGCTGCACGCCAAAGCGCAGCCCCGGCATTCGGAAGGTGGTGTCGGGCGCTGCCACGCGATGTGCGCAGGCTGCATACAGATCGACACCCGCGCCAAAATTGTGGCCATGGGCAAAGGCTAGTGTGGCGTAAGGCGCGTGGTAGATTGTCTGCAACAACTGTTCGATGCGCACAAAGCGCAGCAGCAAATCGCCTGCGCTCGCCTGCTCATAGCCACTGAAGTCAAAGCCGGCACTCAGGTTGCGGCCATGGCCCTCGATCACCAGAAGCCGGGTGCCATCGTGCGCAGCGGTGGTGGCGGCCCCCAGCAGCGCGTCAACCAGGGCGGCATCAAGCGCATTGGCTTTTTCGGGGCGGTTCAGCGCCAAGCGGGTTAGCGGCCCGTCGCGCTCGATCAGCAGCACGGTCATCGCACGTTCCCTGCGGCGGTAGTAACTTCGGAGGCCTGGTTCCATACGTTGGGAAGCACTGTGTTGTGGTAGCCCGAGACAAAGGGCCGCGACCTTCCAGTTTGCGGGTCAAACACGTGGCGTTGCACGGCGCCAATGTTGGCGCCATAGACATGGATGCTGATCGAGGCGCGGTCGGTCAGGGCGTTGGACACGGCGTGCACATCCCCGATGCGCGGAGATACCTTATCGACCTGACCGGAATCCAGGCGGTGCATGCCACTGGGGATCATCGGCTCGCCAAAGCGCTGGGGCTGCTCGTATTCCTCGCACTGCTCGGCTCCGCGCAGCACACCGATCAAGCCCCACACGGTGTGGTCGTGCACCTGTGTACGCTGGCCCGGGCCCCAGACAAAGCTGACCACCGAGTAGCGCTCGGATGGATCGCAGTACAGAAGGTACTGGCGATACCCATCGAGGGACACTTGGGCGAATTCATCAGGTAGCCAGTCGTCATGACTCACCAGCGAATGCAACAATTGCCCGCCATTTGTCAGGAGCCGGTCTTCGTCGTGGGGGGACGAATCTATCAAGGCGCTGAATCGCGCGAGGAACTCGCGCAGGTGTTGGGGGTGGTTCATGATATGCCTCCAGATTTCAGGGGTCCGGGACCGGTCGCGCTATTAGTGGCCGATGAAATGGTCAAGTTCAGCCATCACTTCTTCCGTGTGTTCGCCCAGGCTGGGAGGGCGACGGTAGATGTTGAACGGTTGCCCCCGCAAGCGCAGCGGCGATCCGAATGTGAGTGTAGAGGAACCGTTTGGCAGTTCGAGCGGCATGACCCACCCCATGTGCGCCACCTGTGGGTCGGCAAGCACTTGCGAGTAAGCCTGGATCGGGGCGCAGGGCACGCCGCGCGCCGCAAAGCGCGCAATCAATTGGTCGGTCGTGTGATGCGCAAACTCAGCTTCGAGGATCTGGCGCAATACCTCCTGGTGTTGTGCGCGAAGCGACGTCGATGAGAATCGGACGTCGTCCGCGAGTTCCACTCGGTCGATTGCCTCGCATGCCGAGCGCCATAGCTTGTTGTTGCCGGCGGCCATCGTGAAGTATCCATTCTTGGCCTTGAAGGCTTGGTAAGGAGCATTGCGCGGATGGGCGGACCCCATCTTTTGGGGATCGCGCCCGTTGCCAAAGTACTCGCTGGTCTGCAGGGCGGCGACCCCCAGCGTTGCACCCAGCATGGAGCAATCGATGTGAGTGCCGCGCCCCGAAGCCGCCGCTTGACGAGCTGCGCTGACGATCGCAAAGGCTGCGTAGAGTCCTGCGCTGAAGTCCGAGATCGGTACGCCGCATTTGACCGGGGGGCCGCCAGCCTCGCCGGTCACGCTCATCACGCCCCCCATCGCCTGCACCGTCAGGTCAAAGCCACCCTCCTGTGCGCGTGGTCCTTCCTGGCCAAAGGCGGAGATCGAGCAGTAAACCAGCGAGGACTTGTCCCTAGACAGCGTGTCGTAGCCCAGTCCGAGCTTGGCCATCACACCGGGGCGGAAATTCTCGACTAGTACATCGGCCGATAGCACGAGACGGCGTGCCCGATCGCGCTGAGCCGGATCCTTCAGGTTGAACACAACCGAGCGCTTGTTGCGGTTAAGTGAAGCGAAATTTTCGGAAAACCCGTCTTCGGCCGAGCTGCTCGCAGCGGGTGGCGTTAGTGGAGGCCAACTGCGCAGGCCATCTCCCTCGGGAGATTCGACCTTGATCACCTCTGCACCCATGTCGGCCAGAAGCATGCCGCAAAAAGGGCCCGCCGCCACCTGACAGAACTCAACGATTCGAAGGCCATCGAGGGGGCCACGCGAAGTCTTCGTTGTGGGATTCATCGTCATCAACTCCTGTTTCCGATTGGGATTTGCGGCAGTCCGGCGCCGAGCGCCAGAGAAATTGCGCGGGCGGAGGCCACGACCTGTGGTGCAAATTCGCGCATACGCGTGATAGTGAGGCGTTCTAGGGGGCCGGAGATTCCAATCGCAGCGGTGGCCCGACCAGTGCTGTCAAAGATCGGTGAGGCTACGCCGCCGACGGTCTCGCGCCATTCACCGCGGTTAATCGCATGGCCTGTTTCGCGCACCCGGCGGAGATCGCGTTCAAGCGTCTGGCGGTCACAGATGGTGCGAGGTGTGTGCGCTTGCATGCGGCTCTCGAGCGCGTCGAGAACCTTGTTTTCGGCATACGCCAGTAACGCCTTACCGGTCGCCACGCAGTAAGCTGGGGCGCGCCCGCCAACCCGTGAATAGGCGCGCACGGGCTGGGGACTCTCGATTTTGTCCACGTAAATCACCTCGCTCTCGTCGAGCACTGATAGGTGGATGGTCTCGTCGGTTAATCGCGCAAGTTCCACGAGTTGCGGACGTGCCAAAGCAACCACATCGATGCCCTCGGCCACGCGTGAGCCCATCTCCAGAAGTTTGAGTGTGCAGGTGTAGCGCCCGGATGGGGTTTGGCGAACGTAGCCGCGGGTAGCCAGTGTGCGCAAGAGCCGGTGTACGCTGCTTTTTAGGAGTCCGAGCTCGTTGGCCAAATCCGTGACGCCACGAGGCTCGGGGCTAGCCGCCAGTGCTTCCAGTACCTGTAATCCCTTGACTACCGTTCCGAGCGTTGTTTGCATCAACCTTTGCCTCCTATAGATCCGGACGAAACCGCCCTAGCCTGGATGGGTCCAAGCTGTTGACATGTTAGCTGAAATCCCGTATTGTTGACAATAGTAGGACAGCGTTCACAATAGTACAACAAAACGCACGCAGAACAAAAAATCAGGAGGCGGGGGTGATGGGAATTGAGCATCGGGTTTTGACGCAAGCGCATATGGCCACCGGAGGTGCGGGATGATCCGTCTTCGAATCGAGAACATCGGAGAACTGTACACCGGGGACATCGCAAATCCTATCCACCCGGCCCGCTCGGTCGACATCGAAGACGGGCATATTGGGGAACTGGGTGCACCAGCGGGTGACGGCTATGACGCGGTGATCGACGCGCGCGGAGGCGCGGTGATGCCTGGCCTTGTCGACGGCCATGTGCATCCCGTTTTCGGTGAATGGACGCCTACCCAGGATGCCACCAACTGGATCGGCAACTACCTGCACGGCGGCACTACATCGATGGTGTCAGCCGGAGAGTTGCATGTACCCGGGCTGGACTACTTGAACCTCACTCCCGAGCTCGTTACGTCGCTGGCCGTTGTGACGGCTGCGACCACTGGGCGAGTGCGCTGGAGTGGCGTTAAAGTCCATGCGGGCACCTGTTTATTGGTGCCGGGTATGACCGAGGCTCATTTTGAACGCCTGGCCAATACAGGTGCCCGCTGTGTAAAGTTCATATTCTTTCCGCTGGAAGATCGGCGCGAAGAGGCGCAGCGCTACGTGCGCTGGAGCCGCGAGCGCGGGTTGAAGGTCAAGGTTCACACCGGCGGTGTCTCCCGTTCGGGTGTCAGTCAAATTTGTGGCCATGCCACCTTGTCGTGGCTGCAGCCTGATATCGCCGCGCATGTCTCTGGGGGGCCGATCCCCATGTCCGACGAAGACCTGGATCTCCTTGCCGAAGAGGCTAATTTTTCGCTGGAGGTGTGCTCGTCTGGTAACGACCGTTCGACCCTGCGGTTGGTACGACGGCTTGCCGAACTTGGAAGGCTCGATCGGCTGACGCTGGGAACGGACACGCCCGGGGGCACCGGCGTGATTCCCCGGGGCCTGTTTCGAAACATCCTGTACCTCAGTGGTGTATGCGGCCTGGAGCCTGGCGTCGCCATCGCCTGTGCCACGGGAAACACCGCGCGGGCGCATGGCCTGGATGTCGGGCTGATCGAGACCGGCCGCCCAGCTGACCTGCTGGTGCTGGGCCGGGTCGAGGGCTCAGCAGGCCCGAGCTTTGGCCACTCGATCGCCCATGGCGACTTTCCTGGCATTACCCATGTGTTGGTCGATGGCGAGGTGCTGGTAAATGGCCGCAGCCGGCAGACGCCGCCACCGCGTCAACCGGCCGTGTTCTCTTGCTGTAACCCGAGCTACTTTAGCAGTCTGCTGGGCGGCTCTGGCAACCGGGAGGGGCACTGAAGCGGCTGGACCGTCTTACCCCCTTACTCAACAGAGTCTTTTTCTATGCTGGTCCTGTCCCACGACGATGTTCTAGCCGCGCTGCCGATGCGCGACTGCATTGCCGCGATTGAACGTATGTTCGTCGGGCTAGCGCAGGGCGATTACTTTCAGCCGCTGCGGACTCGGGCCCATCCGCAAGGCAATGCGAACTGGATGACGATCATGCCGTCGGCACGCATTGGTTCGCCGCGCTTGTGGGCTTTGAAGGAAATGGTAGTGACCCCCGCCAACCCGGCTCGGGGTATAGACCCGATCCAGGGCGCAGTGCTGCTGCACGATGGCGACGATGGGCGGCTACTTGCGGTGCTCAGCGCGCCAGCGCTGACGGCCATCCGGACCGCGGCCGTCTCGGCCTTAGCGACCCGCGTTCTGGCTCGCCCTGATGCGCGCTCGGTCGCTATCATCGGCGCAGGTGTTCAGGGGCGCGCGCATGTCGAAGCTATGCGCTGCGTTTTTCCTCAGGCACGCATCCGCGTTTGGAGCCGTACTCAGGAGCGCGCGCTGGCGCTGGCGCGCGATTGCGATGCCGAACCAGCCAGTTCCATTGAAGAAGCCCTCGCTGGTGCAGACGTTGTTTGTACCGTCACATCCGCCAGGGAACCGGTGATCTCGCGCGCATTTGTTGCCCAGGGGTGCCACATCAATGCGGTGGGATCCAGCGCTTCCACCCACCGCGAGATCGACGGCGCAACGATGGCCGCGGCCTCACTGTTCGTCGACCGGCGGGAGTCGACCCTTTCCGAGTCGGGCGATTACCTGGGGGCGCTAGCTGAGCGCGCGATCCCGGGACCTAGGCATATCCTGGCCGAACTCGGTGAGGTGTTGTTGGGCCTACATCCTGGGCGCACCGAAAACGCCGAAATCACCTTGTTCAAAGCCCTTGGCTTGGCCATCGAGGATCTGGTGGCGGCCGAGGTGGCGGTGCGGATTGCGCGGGAATCGGGCATTGGCCAGGAGTGCCAATGGTAGATAATGATGGCTACAAAGAACGACTGGGCGACGCGCACCTCGTGCCGATGTGGGAGGTGCTGCGGGGCATGCTTCCTCCAGAGCCGCAGTCGGCAGCCCGCGCCCACGCGTGGCCACACGCCCAGTGGCATCCGGCGCTGATGAAGGCGGGCGAACGCGTGAGCGCCGAGCAGGCCGAGCGCCGCGTGTTGCTGCTCGAGAACCCGGCCTATCCCGGTGAGATGCGGGTGGCCACCACGTTGCACGCGGGCCTTCAGCTGTTGCTGCCCGGTGAGACTGCTCAACCCCATCGCCATAGTCAGGCAGCGTTGCGTTTCGTTGTGGAAGGCGACGCTGCCTATACCGCGATCGACGGCCTGCGCCATCCCATGCACCGCGGCGACTTCATCCTTACGCCGGCCTTCACCTGGCATGAACACGGTAACCCGGGCACGCAGCCTATGGTGTGGCTCGATGGCCTGGACCTGCCGATGGTGCGACTGTTGGGTGCCACCTATGCGCAGTTCTCGCGGCAACATCCGGATCCACTGAAAGGAACAACTACACGCGCCACTGTTGCCGGGTTGGGCCAGGGACTGTTGCCATCGGTCGACGTGGACCATGCAAAGCCGTCGAGCGTCTTGTCCTATCCTTATGAAAAGGCGCGCGGTGCCCTGGACACCTTACGAACCCAAGGCATGCTCGATCCCTGTCATGGCGTGCGGATGCACTATTCTGATCCAGTCCGCGGTGGCCACGCCATGGCCACATTGGCGGCCTACCTACAGTGGCTGCCGGTAGGCTACGAAGGCATGACCTATCAGTCCACGGAAAGCTTTGTGTACTTCGTGCTCGAAGGCGGTGGCTCGACGGTGGTGACACGCCCCGAAGAAACCGAGCACCGCATCACGTGGGCGCCCGGCGATGTCTTTGTAATTCCTGGATGGGCGGAACACCGGCATCAAGCTTCGCAGGAGGCAGTCCTGTTTAGTTTTTCCGATGGGGCTGCGCAACAGGCACTGGGTCTGTGGCGCGAACGACGCTGAATTACTCGAACTGGATCCCGCCTAACGCGTCGTTTGTTAGGGACGCGGTGCTTGAACAATGGATCTGCGAATTACGAGAAATCGCGGAGTGAAGCGATTAGCGCACCTGCTCATAAAACTTAGGCGTCAAGCATGCGCATTACCCACATTGACCACTACAACATCCGCCTCAAGCCAGCTGATCTGAAGGCGATCCGTGATTTTTATGTCAATGTTTTGGGTCTTACTGAAGGAGCCAGGCCGCATTTCAACTTTCCTGGTTAGTCAATGTAAAGTTATGTTGCCTATGATTTCGCTATGAGGGACCGAAATAAAAGTTCTGGTATTTGACGTCTCTGGAACTCAAGGGGGCTGAGTTGCTCTGCACTGGTGGGCGGTGTAGATGAACAGGATGCTGTTGCGAACCTTGAATCACCTTCATACGGCAGGAAGTGGGCAGGTCAACAGGACATTACCTATTGACAGTCAATTATTTAAATTATAGAAACTGTAGGTTTTAAAAAGGTGGTGAAAATGTCAAATTTAAATTGGTTTCAAAAGATTTTTGTGTTGTTTAATTTGGTGGTGCTGACCTTTATGGCTGGTACGGCAACTGCCCAGCCCACAGTTGAATGGCGATACTTCACATACTTTCTTCCTAACGATAAACCAACCCAATTGACAAGGGCATTTGCAGAAGACTTGTCTAAGGCTACCGGTGGTAAGCTCAAAATTACAGTTTTCGCAGCTGGTGAGTTGCCGTATAAGGCTGCTGATGTAGTTCGTGCGGTGTCAAACAATCAAGTGCAAATGGGTGACATTGCGCTTGGCTTTGCTTCTGGGGATGTTCCTGATCTCAATGTCTTGCAGTTACCTTTTCTTTGTACTAGTTATGACCAGTTTGATCGTGCCTTGCCTACAGTAGCATCTGTCGTTGATGATCAATTGAAACAGAAGTTTGGACTGTTTGTAGGAGTTCACTGGACGATGCCACCTCAAAACCTGTGGCTGAATCGTCCAGTAACTCAATTAGACAACTTGAAAGGAATGAAGGTTCGTGCGTGGAACCCTGAGCAGGTCGAGATGATGAAACTGCTGGGAGGCAGCGCTATTTCCATTACCTCCGCAGAAGTCATACCTGCTTTGGAGCGTAAGGTCATCGATGGGGCGATCACTTCAGCCCTTTCAGCTAACGACTGGAAAGCTTTTGAAATCGTCAAAACTGGCTACATGATTAATTTGACGATGGGGCATCAAGTCATGATGGTTAACGCGGCTGAAATGGCTAAGCTGAGCCCTGATATTCGCGCCATCCTCGTTGCCAAGATGAAGGAATATACCCCGCGTTATCGCCAGATGTCAGAGGCCGGTGATAACGAGGCTCGGCGCAATCTTTTAGCAAACAAGGTAAATCTAGTAGAGCCAAGTTCTGAAGACCGAAAGCGTGCCAAGTCAATCATGCTACCGATGTGGGACTCATGGGCAAAAAGCCACGGCAAGGTAGGCCAACAGCTTGTTGATAATGCGGTCAAGGCCTGCGGAACAAGCTAAAACGTAGATGACTGAGCAACCTGAAGATTCTTCTAGTCAGCATTTGGCTGGTAAAAATATCCTCGATTTGGTTGAATTTGGTCTTGGGCGTTTGGCTGGTTTTATGCTTGTCGCCTTACTAATCCTAACCAATATTGAAGTAATAGCCAGATATCTATTTAATGGATCAACACTTGTTGCTGACGAATATGGCGGCTACATCATGGCGTGGATTACCATGCTTGGGGCTGTGCATCTACTGCGTGCGGATCGACAGCTATCGATGACATGGTTAGTTGATAAAATGTCGCCACGTTTACAAAACGTTGTTGGAATATGTGCTGCTGTGATTGGACTTGTGGTTAGCGCTGTTCTTCTTTACTCCACCTTCATCTTGGTTGCTGGTAGTGCACGATTCGGTACTATATCTATCCAGCCTTCTAAGACACCACTTGTCTGGCCGCAATTGATCCTACCACTTGGCTACGGGTTACTCTGCCTTGCTTATGTGGAAGAAATCTTTCGCCGTATGTTGGGCTTGGCTCCAAGGCGGAGCGATGTAATGAAAGACGGTATTTGATGAGTTGGCAACTATCACTTTTAGTTTATAGCCTTTTACTTGGTGTTGCCATTCTTATAGGTGTTCCCGTTGTTGCTGCAATGACCCTTGTTGGAGTAGTAGGCATTACGATTTTGCATGGGACATTGCTGTGGGTCAGCCTAGGCGATATTGTTTGGAACACAGTTAACTCTTTTTCGATGACTGCAGTTCCTCTGTTTGTGCTTATGGGTGAAGTTATCCTTCGAAGCGGGGCGTCAAGTAGGTTTTATCAAGGAATATCTGTACTTTTTAGTCGATTGCCTGGCAAACTAGCACAAGCAAATATTATTGCATGTGCGTTGTTTTCAGCGATATCTGGTTCATCAACAGCTACGGCTTTAACCATCGGAACTGTGGCACTTCCGGAAATGCGCAAACGCGGCTACGACGACGCGCTCACTTTAGGAACTTTAACAGGGGGCGGGGCTCTTGGTAATCTGATCCCACCGAGCATATTTCTCCTAGTTTATGCATCTGTAGTTCAACAGTCTGTCATTGACCTTTTCGTTGCAACAATAATTCCAGGAGCGATTGCGGTAGTGATGTTTATGGCTTACGTTGCCTGGCGTGCGATACGTGACCCTAGTTTAGTTCCAGCAAAGGCACCCAGCCACTCATTAAAAGAATGTCTTTTTGCAATTTGGCAATGTTTACCTATGACTGGGCTAATTATTGCAATTATTGGGGGCATGTATTTTGGTGTGGTCACTCCTACGGAGGCCGCTGGGTTTGGTTGTTTGATTTCCTTGATTCTTGGTATTTTCTATCGAGAACTTACATGGGTAAAGTTTGATCAGGCACTGATAACAAGTGTTGCAGTTAGTAGCGTAGTGTTACTTATCATCATTGCTGGACAGATCCTCAGTTTCACTGTTGTACAAGCCGGTATAGGACGCGCCTTGGCCAACTATTTGGTAGAACTCAATCTCAGCCCATTTATTTTCTTCACGGCACTCTTTTTTCTTTACTTGGTTCTTGGTACGTTTCTAGATGGCATCTCTATGATGTTATTGACCGTGCCAGTGCTTTACCCAGCACTGCAAGCGATGAACTTTAGTTTTATATGGTTTGGCGTTATTCTTGTAATTCAAGCTGAACTGGCTCAACTGTCACCTCCTGTTGGGCTTAACCTTTTTGCTGTTCAGTCGATTGCTCGCGACGTCCCGTTGACTACGATCGCTTGGGCTTCGCTTCCTTATGCAGTAATGCTGAGCCTTTTATCTTATTTACTTTATTTTTTCCCAGAGCTGGCAATGTGGCTTGTCAACAGCTCGAAGCAGTAATTTTCAATCGTGATTTAGAAAAAAACATATGCATAGTTATCCACTTACTGGCATTCAAAACCTTTTGAAAGTTGACAAATGACATATCGTATCGGCATCGACATCGGTGGCACTTTCACCGATTTCGCTCTTTTTGATGATCTAAAGCGTGAGATTATTACTCACAAGTCATTGACCACGCCATCAGCCCCTGATCAGGCTGTACTTGAGGGGGTCACTGCGTTGACTGCTCTTGCTGACATCAAAGCGTCTGATGTGTCGATGATCGTTCACGGTACCACATTGGTCACCAATGCAGTAATAGAGCGTCGCGGCACTCCTACCGCAATGATTGTTACTCGTGGTTTTCGGGATGTACTTGATATCGGAATGGAACAACGTTACGACCTATTTGATCTTCGAATCAGGTTTCCTGAGCCTTTGGTCCCTCGATCACTTCGTTTCGAGGTTGATGAGCGAGTGGTGATGGATGGGAGCGTGAGGACGCCACTGGTGCTCAACGGGCTTGCCGAACAAATAAAAAAGGCTATTGACTTAAATGGTATTCGCGCAGTAGCAGTCTGTCTGCTTCACTCATATGCAAATCCAGCTCATGAACTCCAGATTGTCGAATGGCTCCAAAAAAACTTCCCGTCTCTTCGAGTGTCAGCATCCTCCGTTGTATTTCCCTTCGCGCGCGAATATTCGCGATGGACAACGGCATGCCTCAACGCCTACGTACAACCTTTAGTAGATAAATATATAGATCGACTTCAGCATGGATTAGCTGCTACAGGCTTCGGCGGTCAGTTTTTGATTATGAGTTCTAGCGGTAGCACGTTGACCCCTGACATGGCACGTAATTTTCCAGTTCGCATGCTCGAATCTGGACCAGCGGCTGGTGCATTGATGTCTGCGCGCCATAGTCGCTGGCTGGATCAACCGCAGGTTCTGTCGTTCGATATGGGTGGTACCACAGCAAAAGGGTGTGTTGTACGTGATCATGTTCCACTAAAGCGCTATGAATTTGAGGTAGGACGCGTTCACGAGTTTAAGCGGGGAAGTGGATTAACGATAAAGATCCCAGTCCTTGATATGATTGAAATCGGAGCGGGCGGAGGTAGTCTGGCTGACCTTGACACTCGTGGAGTCTTGCGTGTCGGTCCTCGTAGTGCTGGAGCAGATCCAGGGCCAGCATGCTACGGGCGTGGTGGGGTTGAACCTACATTAACCGATGCCAATCTCATCCTTGGGTATCTCGATTCAGCGTCGTTTTTGGGTGGACGTATGAAACTTGATATCAATGCTGCACGTTCTGCAATTGAATTGCGAGTAGCTAAACCGTTGGGCTTGGACATAGCACGTGCAGCATGGGGCATTCATGAAGTGATCAACGAAGATGTGGCTAAGGCATTTCGCGTGCATGCTTCTGAGCGAGGTATCGACTATCGCCGTTGCAACATGATCGTGTTTGGTGGCTCCGGCCCCGTTCATGGAGTACGTGTTGCTCGTAAATTGAGAATACCGCGCGTGATCTGTCCTAGTGGTGCCGGTGTCATGTCAGCGTTCGGCCTTCTCGCAAGCCCGCTAGGTTTTGAGTTGGTCCAGTCGCAGCGACAAGCACTGGCTACTATGACTCTAGAGCGATTTGTACAGATTACCAGTGAACTTGAAGCTCGAGTGAGATCTCAACTCAAGTCTACCGGTGCAGATATGACCCAATCACAAGTTTTATTCCGTCTAGATATGCGTTACGAGGGACAGGGTTATGAAGTCGAGGTGGTGGTTCCTCAATCACCAAATGCACAAGCGATGGGTCAATTGCCCGAACTTTTTGCTAAGGCATACGAGACAATTTTTGGCATGAGTTTTAACGATCGTGCAGTCGAAATTGTTGCTTGGAAATGTGAAGTTCAAGGGCCAATTCCCGGGTTAGATGCTGTGTATCGACTCAGAACCATGACAAATTCTAAACAAGCACTGCGTGGGCACCGACGGGTTTATTTGCCTGAGGATGGAGGTCATATTGAATGCCCTGTATATGATCGTTATGCTTTGGCTGCTGGTGCAACAGTGAATGGGCCAGCGCTTATTGAAGAAGTTGAGTCAACCTGCGTCCTAGCTCCAGGCGACGTCGCACAAATTGATGAGCAATTGAATCTCGTCATCGACATCGGGGGCATTTAATTATGAGCGTCGACATCATCTCTCTTGGTATCCAATGGGATCGCCTGATTTCTATTGCTGATGAAATCATTAATACATTGGTGCGATCTTCATTCTCAACCAATGTGCGCGAAAGCTATGACCTATCTTGCGTAGTTTTTGACAGTCGAGGTCGCGCAATTGCACAAGGTGCATACAGCGTCCCATCATTTACGGGTACTGCACCAGCAACGCTTAAGGCTATGTTAGATCGGTTTCCAGCAGAGACATTGCGTCCAGGTGATGTGGTCATGACTAACGATCCATGGATTGGTACAGGTCATTTATTTGATATTAACGTGATGCAACCAGTTTTCCGAAAGGGACGCATTGTTGGTTATTCGATGAGCATTACGCACCTACCCGACATTGGCGGGGCTGGCTACTCAGCAGCCGCAGGAGAAATCTACGAGGAGGGTTTACGTCTTCCTATTTGCATGCTTGCTCATGGTGGAAAACTTAATGAGCCATTGTTAGACTTAATACGTTTAAATGTGCGCGTACCCGAACAAACACTTGGGGACTTGCTCGCCAATCATGCATGTACCACCGTTGGCGGACGCATGCTTAACGAATTGATGGATGAGTACGGACTTGAGTCTATTGACTTGCTTGCTGATGCAATACTTGAGCACTCTGAACTTGCGATTCGTGAGCAAATTAAGTTACTGCCTGAAGGGGTATACCGTAATCAAATCGAAATAGAAGGACAAGAAGGACCGCTCACACTTGCTTGCACAGTTACGATCCGTGCAGGTGAGGTTTTGGCAGACTTCACTGGAACTTCTGCATCTATCAAGAAGGCGATCAATGTACCATTGTGTTACACGCGCGCGATGACATGTTATGCAATTAAGTGTCTTACAACACCGCTCATCCCAAATAACCAAGGCAGTGTGAGTCCTATATCTGTCACTGCACCTGAGGGTTGTTTGCTTAATGCAGTTTCTCCTTCTGCTACAGGTGGAAGGCACATTGTGGGGCATTTCGTTGTACCTCTGATTTTCGGTGCTCTTGCTGATATCGTCCCTGATCGAGTACAAGCCGACTCTGGAATGCTCAACTTAATCAATGTTCAGGGGCATACGCGCGATGGACGCGGTATTTCTAGTATATTTTTTGCTGCCGGGGGTTTTGGTGCGCTCGACGGAATAGATGGTGCTCCAACTACGCCATCACCTTCTAATATGACGGGCACTTCAATAGAAGTTTGGGAAGACCTTTCTGGCATGTTTATGGTGTCAAAAGAGTTATTGGCCGATAGTGGTGGTGCAGGTGAGTTTCGTGGCGGACTTGGTCAACGCATCGAATTTGTAAATGACAGTGGAAACGACATTTCTATAGCCTGTCTTGCTGGTCGAACCGAGTTTCCACCTAAGGGTGTTCGGGGTGGTAGTCCTGGTGGGCTGCGTGAAATCCGTATTAACAACAAAACTGTGCATCCCAAGGGGCGCTATGTTCTAGCACCAGGCGACAGCCTCACATTGTTCGAGGCCGGTGGTGGTGGTTTCGGAGATCCACGAAAGAGAGATCGTGCTGCACTTCGTCATGATATCGATCTTGGTTTCGTGACTGAAAAGAATCTGGGGCAGTATGAGTAGTCCTTTGAGGCTTTTAAACAAAGTGCTAGGTTTTATATTAAAACCATGCATTTTTTTATGGTCAAGTCGTAGGGACTGTCGTTAGATTTTTGAATTTAAAACTATTGATACTCTACGACTGTTAACCATTTTTTGTATTCGTCTCGTTTTCCCATAACGACATCCATATAAAGATCTCTTATGCGTTTTGTCAGTGGACCTGGACGTCCATCAGCAACAGGCAGTCGATCCACGCTCGATATGGGTACAACTTCCCATCCTGAGCCACAAAAGAAAAGTTCTTCGGCACTGTACAACTCTGTTCTATCGACTGGACGCTGTTCAACTTCCATACCAAACTCCTTAGACACCAAATCTATTAGCGTCTCTCGAGTTATGCTTTCCAAAATACTTTCCGTTGATGCAGGCGTTACAAGTCGACCTTTTCTAACCATAAATAGAGTAGCTAATGGAGATTCAGCAACCTTGCCGTCGCGAGTCAACATCAATGTTGCGTGATAGCCATCCAGTTGAGCTTGCATCATTCCTAATCTTCCATTGCTGTAGTTGGCGCTGGCCTTAACTCGAGGTGGATTTGCAGAATCATGTACTCTTTGCCAAGAAGAAATATTTACCGCCATGCCGGTTTGCTGCCAATCCTTAAATGGATAAGTTCCAACAGTCACGACTAGGCTAACAGGTGATGAAGTGGTAATTGAAGGTGTACCAGTAACCATTGCCATAACACGCAAGTGAATCGTCTCACGAAAGTTATTGATTTGGATCGCTTCAATAACTTGAGCACACAATTCTTCAATTGTGTAATGGGCGTCGTAGCGCATCACTTGCATTGACTCTTGGAGCCGTTGCATATGATCTTTTAATCGAAAAACATACATGCAGTGCTTTGGTTCGCTCCAGTATCCGCGAACACCTTCAAATACCATTGCTGCATAGGTGATAGCTGGTGCTAGCACATGCACCTTGGCTTCAGAAAATGGAATAGCTTTGCCGTCCATCAGAATAAATTTAGCTTCTTCCATTAGGTTGGTCTCATGTAGATATGTTAATTTGTGCAGAGGGCTTGAGTGAAAGCGGAGACAATGACAGGGATGTGTTGACGAGTAATTTCATAGTAGATCGCAAGCCTCAAGCGGTCTTTTCCAAAAGGCAATACTAAAACCCCAAATTTAGCAAGTGTCTGGCTAAATTTCTGTGCGCCCCCGAAGCGAGGATCGAGGTCTATTAAAACGAGATTTGTCCAAACTTGGCGCTGACCAGAAGAAATGCCTTGCAGGCCAGTAAGCGCCTTTGATAATTCAAGCGCAACAGCATTGTCTTCAGCAAGTCGTTGGGGCATAGTCTGTAGGGCTATCCTACCAGCAGCAGCAGGGATTCCAGCAGGTCTCCACCCCCCACCAAACATCTGTCGCACGCGAACGGCCTCTTCAATGAAGTCACGCGAACCAGCAAGAATAGCCCCGAGTGGTGCTGCCAAGCCTTTATTTAAGCTGAACGCAACTGTATCCGCAGTTGTACATAACTGTTCTGCAGAAACGTTCAATGCTGCTGCTGCATTAAAAAGTCGACTGCCGTCGAGATGAACAGAAGCACCGTGAGAGTTTGCGATTTTTTGCATTTTTATACAGGTGGGAATGTCAAGAACAGCTCCTCCGCTGCGGACGTGCGTGTTTTCCATCACAAGCAGCGATACGCGTGAGCGTTGAGTATCAGCACCTAGGAAGGCCTCACTCAGTGCATCAAAATCAGGCACGCCATCAATTCCTAGAATAGCTTTACACATCACACCGCTTAGACCAGCAGGTCCACCAGCCTCTGACATGATGACATGCGAGTTTGATTCTGCAGCCAGTGAAAAGCCAGGCCTTACTGAAAGATGAATTGCGATTTGGTTGGCCATCCCACAACTTGGACAAAACAACGCATCTTCTTTGCCCAGTAGTTCAGCTGCCAGCGTTTCAAGTGAGGAGACTTCCGAGTCTTCCCTGAGGCCAAAGCCACCTCTCTGAGCAGCAGCATCCATCATTGCAGAAATCATTTCCGGCGTCGGTCTGGATAAAAAATCAGATCGCAAATCAATTGGTAGCATTTTCAAACTCCTAAATATTTCATGAGACTTGCCTACTATGTACAACAAAAGAAAAGGCGGCTCTTGAAAAAATCATATGTAAAGTAACATCCCATATGGAAAAAATATCCAAAGTGCAATATTTCATGTAGTTGAATGAAAATTGTAAATTTTAATTTACCCAGCACTCACGTAAATTTTGCAAGCGGCGCTGTAGTAGCGCGCAGGGAAATTTGGTTCTTCATATGCTCAATTTTTAACATAAAAGGCTACTGCTTGGAATTAGCAAACTTTACTCCTTCTCTTTGGCACGCCAGGGAGGAGGGTAGGTCAGTGGTACAACTACTATTGTGTTTATAGTCAAACCAGTTAGACTAAATTCTCACTGAGATTTGATTAACACTTAACTCAGGGCAATGTACTGTCAATAAATCTACGTGAATTAGATGGTAAGAATTCCAATAGCCCATTTCAGGCAGAAGTAGTCACAGCGAGCGGCGCGGGCGAATGTCAAATGACAACAGGAGACAAGATGCAAAGACTCATTTCCTTCGCACTAGGCATCACCTTGCTCGGGCTTGTTAGCGCCATGACACCGGCTCCAGCTAGAGCCCAGCCGGCCGGAACAGCCCCGCAAAGCTGGCCCGCTCGATCCGTGCGCGTCGTCCTTCCTTACCCCGCAGGTGGTAATACCGACTTGATCGCCCGCGAGGTTATGCGCGAGGTTTCCGCGCGAATGGGCCAGCAGTTTGTGGTAGACAACAAGCCGGGAGCCAACGGCAACATTGGCACCGACATCGTCGCCAAGGCAGCACCAGACGGCTATACGCTCGCGGTGGTCATTGGAGCTTTCGCGCTCAGCCCCTCGCTAAGTAAATCGCTTCCCTACACCCAGCGGGACCTTGCGCCGGTATCACTCATGACGCGCACTTCGCTCTTACTAGTATCGAGCCAAGAACTCTCGCCAAAGACCTTCGACGAACTGGTCAAGGCCGGCCGCGGCAAAAACCAGTTGACATTCGCCAGCAGCGGCACCGGATCGGCTGCCCACCTGCTTGGTGTGCGCTTTGCCAAAGCTGCGGACTTCAAGGGAACCCATGTCCCCTATAAAGGCTCAACCGAGGCGGTTAACGACCTCGTAGCCGGGCGCATCGACTTCATGTTCGACGCGGTGTCCGCGATGGGCAGCCTTGTTCGCCAGGGCCGGCTCCATGCGCTTGCCGTTACGGGTAGCGTTCGCTCGGCACAGCTTCCCAGTGTGCCAACCATCGGTGAACTCGGTTACCCGCAGCTTGCAACCTCCGCCTGGTCTGGCGTGCTTGCCCCGGCACAAACTCCTCGTTCCATCATCAACCGCCTTTCCACCGAAATAGCGGCGGCGTTGAAGGCACCTGCGGTGAAGGAAAAGCTAGCTGGCATCAGTACCGACACTGTCGGCAGCACGCCGGCGGAATTCGAGGCGTTTATTATCGAAGAAACGCGCGTTGGTGCCGATGCTATCCGTCAGGCCGGCATCGTTTCCGAATGAAAGCCACTGTCCGCATAGGCGGCGCCTGCGCCTTCATAGGTGACAGCGTACTTGGACCGCGGCAGCTTGCCGATGTGCCCGGTATGCAATACCTGGTGTTTGACTACCTCGCCGAGATGACGATGTCCGCATTCGTTCAGGCAAGGCGTGGTAACCCCGCACTGGGTTACGCAACGGACTTCGTTGAAGTGGCATTGCGCGAACTGCTCCCGCGCTGCGCGCAGCGGGGCATCAAGCTGGTTGCTAACGCAGGCGGCCTGAACCCACGCGCTTGCGCCCAGGCCTGCGAAGCAATGCTGCGCGAGATGAACTGCCAAATGCGCGTCGCCTTTGTCGAGGGCGATGACTGCATAGGCTTGCTGAATGGCGGCACCGTGGGCGATGTGCGGGATTTCTACAGCGGAGAAGCTATGCCCTCGGGTATCGATAGTGCCAACGCCTACCTTGGCGCACTGCCGATTGCGAAAGCACTGGACCTGGGTGCCGACATCGTCATCACAGGCCGAATTGTGGACAGCGCCACGACGCTCGGCGTGCTGATCCACCGCTTCGGCTGGTCCCCAGCAGACTACGATCTTCTTGCTGCCGGCTCGCTCGCGGGCCACCTGCTTGAATGCGGACCTCAGGCCACTGGCGGTACTCACACCGATTGGCGTGATGTGCCCGATTGGGAAAACGTCGGCTACCCCTTTGTCGATTTCCAGGCGGACGGCAGTTTCAGCGTGGGAAAACCCACTGGCACTGGCGGTCTGCTCAACGTTGCGACAGTCAGCGAACAGGCTCTGTACGAAGTTGGCGACCCTGCAAACTACCTCCTACCAGACGTGACTTGCGACTTTAGCTCCATCACCATCACTCAGGTGGGCGATCGCGTGCAAGTAGCGGGCGCACGGGGCCGCGCGCCAGGAACTGACTTCAAGGTGTCAGCCACTTGGCAGGACGGCTATCGATGCGTCGCACAGATCGCGGTATTCGGGATCGATGCGATTGACAAGGCCCGCCGCACGGGCGAGGCCCTACTCAACCGTGTGCGTGCCATGCTGCTACATGAAGGCGTGCCGGACTTTACGAAGACTGCTGTAAGTGTCGTCGGCGCCGAGGACTGCTACGGGCCAAGAGCGCACAGCCATATGTTGAGAGAAGTGATCACGCGCGTGGCCGTCACACACTCCATGGCGAAGGCTCTGGATATCTTTTCCCGAGAGTCGCGCGCGGCAGGTGTGTCATGGGCACCGGGCACCACCGCCGGCAGCGCCCTCACGCTCAACAGTCGGCCGCCAGTCGAGCCGCGCTATCGCCTCTTCGCGTGCATGCTGCCGAAATCGTTGCTCGAAGCGCCGATTATTGTGATGGGCGGCCATACCTTTCAGGTCGAAGTGCCGGTGGCACCCGAGCCATCTGCAACGCAGGCTTCATCCCCGCCGCAAACAGCCACACCAATACTGCCCGTATCTGCGGAAGGTCCGTTTGTAGAAGTGCCATTGATTCGCGTTGCCTATGCGCGCTGTGGAGACAAGGGAAACAATTCAAACATTGCAGTGTTCGCGCGTGAGCCGCGCTTCATCGAATGCATCGAGGCTTCGCTTCAGCCTCAGGACGTGCGCGCATGGTTCTCGCACCTTGTCCATGGCCGTGTCGAGCGCTTTCGTGTGCCGACGCTAAATGCTTTGAACTTCATGCTTTACGAGGCGCTCGACGGCGGTGGGCCGACGTCACTGCGCACCGACCCGCTCGGTAAAGGGATGGCGCAGATGATCCTAGAAATGCCTGTGCGTGTACCTGCCGCTTGGTTGAACTCTTAGCCGTAGCGCAGGCTTACACCATCTGACGATGGATTGGCGTTTAGCCAAGTCGTCACCCACAGAATGGCTCAGGTACTTTCAGAATTACATGCTCTAGTGATACAGCTGCGTGGGAAGTCCACAATTTAAATTCTCTCGAACTCAAGGGAACTGAGTTGATCTGCTCGGTTCGGCGGTTAGATCTACAGGATGCTGTTGCGAACGTTGAATCGCATTGGTACGGCAGGGAGGTGGAAGTCAGGCGGGGGCAGGTCAATAACAGTAGCGTTTGATTACTAAAGGGACTATGCTGACGATCCGTGAGCAACCCGCTCACTCTCAAGGGAGTTATATGACTCTTTGCCCAATTGCCTTAATGGCTACTTGCAACAAATGTCCTGCGGTTGGAATTTGTCCTCTGAAAGAAGTACTGGGCGATCACAAGCCAGAGAATCCGGCATCGGCTGCGAATGATCCATTTGTTAAAGATAAAACATCAAACTGACAGGGTCAATTATGCATCGTCATTCTTATTGAGGATAAGTAGCAGCAATGCTGACCTTAAGCTGGTTCATTCGATGAGATACAGCTCATAAGTTAAGCAAGATGAGTCCTGAGGTCGCCGCCGGGCATAAACCGCGCAAACGATCATCGAAGTGGTTAGAGGGAACGATTAGCGGCTACCGCTCGTCAAGCGTCAAAATGTCCTCGCTAAGTTTGAGCGTGGCGGCGATATCCTTCGCGATCCTCGTCTTGGCGGCAATTCGGACAAGATCACATACTTCCTCGGGCAGCGTTCCCAATTCGCCTTGGCGGTAGGCTAGGTGAAATGTTCGGTTTAGATTGGGATAGGGCTTGCCAAATCGCCGTAAGGACTCCATGGGGATGATCCGGACCTCCGGCAGAAAGTGGCGGGATTGCCAAAGGCACAATGGCGTTGTCAGCGCAAAACCCATGCCGTTCGCAACAAGGCTGAGCAATGGATCGGTGGAATCGAACTCATAGGTTCGCTCAAGTAGGTCGCCGCATCGATGCAGGTAGTCGTCGACCTGCTGCCCAATTAGCGAGCGAGCGCTGTATCGGATGAACTGCAGGTGACGGCCGATTTCCGTCAACGATACTGACTTCGAAACATCGAAATCCAGGGGCACAACAACGTAATAACTCTCTGAGAACAACGGTGTTCGCATGATTCCGAGCGAAGGGAGTCCATTCGTGGTGACGGCTAGATCCAACTGTCGACCCTCGATAGACGCGTCGAGTGTCGGGGTAATTCCGGACCATAGCCGAATCTGACGCGAAGAGCCTGACAGACCCTTGATAAGAAGTGGACCTACGGTAGCTGCGAAAGAGTCAACGCAGCCGATGCGAACTGTCATTCGCTTAGCGCGGCTAACGCTTCGCATGCTTTCGACCATCTGATCGGCTTGGATCAGAAGGCCTTTAGCCTGTTCAAACAGCCTCTGACCTGCTGCCGTGGGCTGCGCAGGTCTCGTAGTTCTGTCAAGTAGCTGTGTTTTAAAGTAACTTTCGAGTTGCTTCACACGCTGGGAGATGGCCGCTTGGGAGATCTTGAGGCGCTGGGCTGCAACCGATGCGCTGCCACTTTCGATAACGGCGACCCAACTGATTAGTAAGGTCCAGTCCGGCTGCCCTGGTTCACTTTTGGAGTTCATCGTTCTAGCCTCAATGAGGGTGCATTATGACTGATCAACAGGAAAATTTTAGCCCTAGTTACCTTTCAGGAACTAAGTGTGGCATTTCCCCGATGCACTAGACATTACTTAAAGTAGCGATTGGGCAGGCCAAGGAAGTCAGGTGAAATTGATCTAGCAATATTAATTTTGGAACTTGTTTTTAGGAGCGGAATTTATTTAACTTGCAGTATCATTGCTACACCGTTGCAGCGGTACTGTTGCACGCGCTCCCTTCACACTGCAGTGATCAGAAGTGCTAAATAGAAAAACTTTACTGGTGTTGCATGTATGTATCCCTACGTATTGAATACTCGGCCTAGACACCTATGGATTTAAGTCTGACTTCTGGCTCATAGGACTATTGAAACAACTGGCCGTTGGCCCATTTTTCGTTGAACATGAATAAGCCCTGCCTGCTCTAGACGAACCAACCCGTCACTTGCAGCATCCCGCCCTACGCTAAGGTACTTGAGCGCCATCCGAGTCAATTTGAACGGCTTGCCGTTTGCCATCCCGTGCAGCCACCACAATGCAATCGCAACATTGAGTGTTTTGCCTAAGAGAACTGTTGCCCTTGACAACCATTCAAGCGGGATAGGACCTCTAAGAAACAGTATTTTCTTCGGGGCAACAACCAACTTACCAGTTACAGAGTCAAGTTGCAATCGCCTTACGGGAACATCTGCATTAGAGGTAAGTGGTGTATACATATTTATGCCGCCGGGTGGCTCTTCGGATGTCTTTGACCACCTGCTCTGCAGTGGCCTTGGGTTGATTAGATTTCAATTTCATCTTCACTCCTTAGGTTGAAAGATGAACCAAAACCCTCCTTTAATCAAGTACCCCTATTTGTCTCACACACGCTGACGTCGGACAATTCGTCAAATATGCTTCATTAAATGCGTGGCGGCACTGATTTTGATTCAACTTGTGAGGCTTGCGGCAACGAGTCGTAGTCCTATTTAAATGCGCCATCTTGTGACCAATTGCCACTGTACTGTCAGCCGAATGAACTAACTTTTGAGTTTTTAGGTAATTGGGTCAGAGTCATCTAGCACCAAGCCTGCGGTGCCATCAGCCCAAGCAAATAACCTTTGAGCCAGCCGACATCAATGGGCTTTGAAATAAAGTGCACACCGACAGGTGGGCCGCCACTTGCTTGGAGATCGGCTTCTGTCATGGCTGACAATGCAATGAGTTGAAGGTGTTCGTAGTCGGGTTTGCTTTGAACCTGTTTGACCAACTCCCAGCCGTCAATACCTGGCATGAGCAGGTCCAAAATCATGACTTGAGGTTTGAAAAGTGGCAGAGTCATGAGGGCATCGAATCCCGAGGACAAGGCGCAGCAATCGATGCGTTTGTCTGCCTTGAGGCAGGTGTCTTGCAGGAGGTGTCTGGTGATGACATCATCATCGACCACCAGGACCTTGAGGCGATCGCCCATCAAGCGATCGAGGGCGGGCAACTTTTGCTGTTGGGCTTGGTAGTTTTGAATGGAATCTAAAGAAATACGGCGGTGCCCCCCTTGGGTGACCCAAGCGGTGAGGACCTTTTTGTCAACCAAGCTTTGGACCGTGCCCACGGAAAGTTGGAGCAATTGGGCGGCTTTGCTGGTGCCACAACAAGCGGGGGTGGTGAGTGAGGGCATGAAAATCTTGAATTTGAAACCCCCAATCTACCGTCATTTCCGGCCCTCAAATGATACAAATGCTTTCATTTCAGGCCCTCTTCTTAGGGACTTTCGGGATGTTCGCATGCGTCAGACGCGATTAGGATGCTTCGAATGCAATGGCATTGGCCATTCTATGAAAATAAGCACCTAGTTTGTAAGCTGTCGGAGACCCCCTGAATGCCTGCCCATTACGCTTTTTGGCCAAAAAGAGTGCCCTACAACATCGCGGCCCCCCAAACCTCGCTTTGGATGAATTTGCAGATCAGCGCATGGCGTTACCCCCACAAAACGGCAGTGGTTTTCATGGGCCGGTCTTGGTCTTACACCGAGCTTCTTCAAGCGGCAGAACACATTGCCGCTGCTTTGATTCAAATGGGCGTGAAAAAAGGAGATCGGGTCGTTTTGGACATGCAAAATTGCCCTCAATGGATCATCACGCATTTCGCTATTCTTCGACTGGATGCTGTGGTTGTCCCTGTCAATCCCATGAACCGCATGGAGGAGTTGAAACACTACATTCTTGACCCCGACACTCGGGTGGCTGTGACGACCGCAGACCTGGCGGGCGAGCTGACGGCAGCCAGCAACGCTTTGGAAGTTTCACAAAGGCTTCGGCATGTGTTGGTTACGCAGTTTGCTGAAGTGTTTGACGCCGCCAACATCGGCCCAGAAGAAATGCCAGAGGCATGGCGTGATTGGTTGCTGACCGCACACCCTCTGCCTTTGCTTGAAGGTGGCCAAGTGCATCAATGGCATCAGGCATTGCGCACTGAAGTTCAGTTGCCTAACGTGACTGCCACTTCGGAAGATCTTGCTGTTTTGCCCTACACCAGTGGCACCACGGGCTTGCCAAAAGGCTGCATGCACACCCATGGCACCATCATGCACAACGCCATGTTCAGCGGCATTTGGTTTGGCGCCACACCTGAAAACAAAACTTTGGCGGTGGTTCCCATGTTCCACATCACGGGCATGGTCAGTGTGATGCACTCGTCGATTTACACCGGTGCCACACTGGTTCTGATGCCCCGATGGGACCGAGATCTTGCGGGGCGTTTGATTTCAAAATGGCAAGTTTCGCACTGGACCAACATCCCCACCATGGTGATTGATTTGCTTGGCAGTGCCAACTTGGCGCAATTTGATTTGACCAGTTTGCAATACATTGGAGGTGGGGGTGCGGCCATGCCAGAGGCTGTAGCCCAAAGATTGCTGGACCAATTTGGTTTGCACTACATCGAGGGCTATGGTTTAACGGAAACCGCAGCGCCATCGCATACCAACCCCCCTGATCACGCCAAAAAGCAATGTTTGGGCATGCCCTACATTGGTGTTGATTCGCGAGTGGTGGATCCCGAAACATTGCAGGAATTGCCGCAAGGTGAGTCGGGCGAAATTGTGATTTCAGGGCCGCAAGTTTTCAAAGGCTACTGGAAACGACCCGAAGCCACAGCCAGCGCATTTTTTGAGCGCGATGGCAAGTTGTTTTTCCGCTCGGGTGATATGGGGCGAATAGATGAAGAAGGTTATTTTTTCATGACCGATCGGTTAAAACGGATGATCAATGCCAGTGGTTTCAAAGTTTGGCCTGCGGAAGTGGAAGCTTTGATGTTCAAGCATCCTGCCATCCAAGAGGCTTGTATCATCTCGACCAAAGACACCTATCGCGGCGAGTCTGTCAAGGCGGTGGTGGTATTGCGCAGTTCGCACAAGGGTCAAGTGAGTGAGCAAAACATCATCGATTGGTGCCGCGATACCATGGCGGTTTACAAAGTGCCGCGCGTGGTGGAGTTTATGGAAGCATTGCCCAAAAGTGGCAGTGGCAAAGTGATGTGGCGCGCGCTGCAAGAAGCCGAAATGGCAAAGGTCTAAATTTTGAATTCATCTCTGCGTTTATCGGTGCTAGATCAATCAGTGGCCATGGCAGGCCGCGGGCAAGATGAGTCCATTCGCCAAACCGTGGCTTTGTCTCAGTGGGCTGAAAAACTGGGCTATTCAAGGTTTTGGGTGAGTGAACACCATGCGCATCCCAGCATCGTAGGGACTGCACCTGAGGTTCTCATGGCGGCCATTGCCATGCAAACGAACACCATTCGCATTGGCAGCGCAGGGGTCATGCTGCCGCATTATTCGTCATTGAAGGTGGCCGAGCAGTTCAGGGTGCTTGACGCATTAGCGCCTGGACGCATTGATTTGGGTGTGGGCCGTGCGCCCGGCAGCGATGGCAAAACGGCGCAGTTGCTCAACCCCGACCGCTATGCCAGTGAAAATTTTCCTCAGCAAGTGATGGAGCTGCAGGCGTGGGTGAAGGGTCAGCCCATGCCGGTGGGCCATCCTGGGCATGGGGTATTTGCCTATCCGCAATCGTCTACAGCGCCTGAAGTTTGGATGCTGGGCAGCTCGGACTATGGTGCACAATTGGCCGCGCACTTGGGCCTGCCTTATGCGTTCGCATGGTTCATTACCGATGGTCAAGGTGCCGATCAAGCGCTGCAAATGTACAGAGACACATTCAAAGCCAGTCCGAGTTTGGACAAGCCGCACGCCACTGTGTGTGTATGGGCTTTGGCGGCCGATTCAGACGAGGAAGCTTGGCACTTGTTTAAAAGCCGTGCACGTTGGCGCATGGACCGCAATTCAGGTCGCATAGGCCCCATGTTGCCGCCTGATCAAGCCGATCGTGACTACTCGCAAGCTGAACAGATGGCGCTTCAAGCCATGAAGGCCAGTGCATTTGTGGGCAGTGCACGCAACGTAGCAGACAAGTTGCGCGCCATGGCGGTAAGACTGGAATTGGATGAAGTGGCGGTGATCACTTGGACCTATGATCCTCAGGCTCAGATGCGCTCTTATGAGCTATTGGCCGAAGAATTTAAATTGAAACCTTGAACATTGTCAGGAGTACACGCATGTTTGAAACCGCAATTGCAGGCAGTTTGCCCAAGCCCGAATGGTTGGCTGAAACCAACAAACTCTGGCCCAAATGGATGGCAGAGGGCGAGAGCCTGAGACAGGCCAAGGCCGACGCCACCTTGCTTTGGATCAAGGCGCAAGAAGATGCAGGTCTCGATGTGATTGGTGATGGCGAGCAATCGCGTCAACACTTTGTGCACGGTTTCTTGGAGCAAGTCGAGGGCATTGACTTTGAAAACAAAGTGACCATGGGCATTCGCAACAATCGCTACGATGCGCAAGTGCCACAAGTGGTTGCGCCTTTGCGTTTGAAAGGCCGTGTGCATGCGTTTGAAGCGCAATTGGCGCGTGCTCATACCAAGAAAAAATTGAAGTTCACGTTGCCCGGGCCGATGACCATTGTGGACACTGTGGCCGATCGTTTCTATGGCGACAAAGTGAAGATGGCCATGGCCTTTGCTGAGTTGTTGAACCAAGAAGCATTGGCACTGCAAGCCGATGGTGTGGACATTGTTCAGTTTGACGAACCCGCCTTCAATGTGTACATGGAGGAGGCCGCTGACTGGGGCGTGAAAGCCTTAGAGCGCGCAGCGCAAGGCCTCACGTGCACCACGGCCGTTCACATTTGCTATGGCTACGGCATTCAAGCCAACATTGATTGGAAAAATTCATTGGGCCATGAATGGCGTCAATATGAAAAGGTGTTTCCTGCATTGGCCAAGAGCAGCATCAAGCAAGTGAGCTTGGAGTGTTTTCACTCTCACGTGCCGATGGACCTGATGGCGCTGCTTGAAGGCAAAGACGTGATGGTGGGTGTGATTGATGTTGCAAGCGATGTGATTGAAACACCCGAAGAAGTGGCTGACACCATTGGCCGTGCGCTTCAATTTGTGCCCAAGGCGCGCATCATTGCTTGTACCAACTGCGGCTTGGCCCCCATGAGCCGTGAAGTAGCTCAGAAAAAATTGCAGGCACTTGCCGAAGGTGCCCGCATTGCGCGGGAGCGTTATCGCTGAAAAATAACAATCACATGCGTTCAAAAATGGCGGCAATGCCTTGCCCGCCACCGATGCACATGGTGACCAAGGCATAACGCCCCTTGATGCGTTGCAACTCGTGCAATGCTTTCACGGTGATCAAGGCGCCTGTGGCACCAATGGGGTGACCTAAAGAAATACCAGAACCGTTGGGATTGACCTTGGCAGGGTCGAGCCCCAAGTCGCGCGTGACTGCACAAGCTTGCGCAGCAAACGCTTCGTTGGCTTCGATCACGTCCAAATCATTCACGGTGAGCCCCGCTTTTTTCAGAGCCATTTGCGAGGCAGGCACAGGGCCAATGCCCATGTACTTGGGATCGACGCCGGCATGCGCGTAGGCTACCAAGCGAGCCAAAGGTTTGGCGCCGCGGGCTTTGGCAGCACCAGCCTCCATGAGGACCACAGCAGCAGCAGCGTCGTTAATGCCCGAAGCATTGCCCGCTGTGACGGTACCATTTTCTTTGACAAAGACGGGCTTGAGTTTGCCCAATTCTTCCATGGTGCAACCTGGGCGAAAATGTTCGTCTGTTTCGTAGGCTACTTCGCCTTTGCGAGTTTTGAGCATGACCGGCATGATCTGGCCTTTGAAATAACCCGCTTGTGTGGCGCGTTCTGCACGGTTGTGACTTTCAACGGCCAATTTGTCTTGGTCTTCGCGCGTGATGCCCCACTTGGCGGCGATGTTCTCGGCGGTCACGCCCATGTGAATGGTGTGGAAGGGGTCGTGCAATGCACCTACCATCATGTCGATCATTTTGGTATCGCCCATGCGTGCGCCAAAACGATTGGTGTTGATGGCATAGGGTGCGCGGCTCATGTTTTCAGCACCGCCACCAATGGCCACATCGGTGTCGCCTAACAAAATGGACTGGCTGGCAGAAATGATGGCTTGCAAGCCAGAACCGCAAAGACGGTTCACGTTGAATGCAGGCGTGCCTTCAGCACAGCCACCGTTGAGGGCAGCCATGCGCGACAAGTACATGTCTTTGGGTTCTGTATTGACCACATGGCCAAAAACGACATGACCCACATCCTTGCCTTCGGTGTTGGCGCGCTTGAGGGCTTCACGCACCACTTGTGCGGCCAATTCAGTGGGGGCAACATCTTTCAAGCTGCCTCCAAATGTCCCAATGGCGGTGCGTACACCGCTGACGACAACTACTTCACGGCTCATCTCTGTCTCCTTAGATTGGAAATTAATTCAAGCCTTCATTCTGACCAAAAAAGGCTACAGGGGGCTGACAAATTTTAGACGTCGCGCACGTCGCGCACGTCGCTGACGGGGTTGCTGCCAAAGTCGGGTCGAGCCAAGTAGTTTAAAACTCGTCGGGCAGCATCTTCGGGGGGAGTGAGTTGTCCAGTGTCTTTGAGTTGCTGAAAACCATGCTGATCTGGGAAGTTTTCAGGGGTCGCAACCCGCATTTGAAGCTGCATGGCGGTATCAATCACACCGGGTGCCAAGGAAGTGACCTTGGCACCATGGGGCTTGAGCGCCTCGTCGAGTGCCAAGCAACGTGTAAAGTGGTCCATACCGGCTTTGGCTGCGCAATAGCCGGCTTGCGATGCCATGGCACGTCTGCCCAAACCCGATGAGATGTTGACCACCTTGCGTGGCAAGCGCCAGCTTTCTGTGGCTCCCAAAAATGCAGCACACAATTGCATCGGAGCTTCCAGCCCAACTCGCAAGGCCATGGCCAAGTTGTGCGGATCTGCTTGACTCAAGGGGCCTATGTTGGGGATGACTCCTGCATTGTTGATGAGTGTGGCACTTAAAAAAGCAGTGACATTTTGAGATTGAAGCCAATTTTTGAGGGCTTCACTGGCTTTTGCGCCATCGGCCAAATCGTGAGCCCATTGTTCTAAATGAGCCCCTGTTTTTTGAGCACATGCGGAGAGCCGGTCTTGCGGGTTGCGGGAAATACAGAGGAGGGTGTTGCCTGCTTGTAGTAGCTGCTCAGCCATGGCCAAGCCCATGCCGCGGGAGCCACCTGTCAGGATGTAGAGATGTTGTGACATGTTGAAAATTCTTTCAATTAAAAGGGAACCTTGCTTTTGAACGCCATCCATTCTGCCGTCAAGGGATGTTTGAATTGCAACTCTCTTGCATGCAATAACAAGCGAGGTGCTCTGGCCACTACTTCGGGTGAGGCATACAAGGTATCTCCCAAAATGGCGTGGCCTATCGCCATCATGTGAAGGCGTAACTGATGTGTGCGGCCGGTGATGGGCTTTAACTCAACACGGCTTGCATTTTCAACCGGCTGATGATGTTTGATTCGCCACTGGGTGTGGCTGGGTTTGCCATGCTCCCAATCTACCTTGCTTTTGGGTCTGTTAGGCCAATCGATCAGCAGCGGCATTTGAATATCTTGCCAAGTCTCTGGCTTGGCATCTTCATGGCTTTGAGGGTCGCCCGATACAACAGCTTCGTAGCTTTTATGTACCTCTCTTAGCGCAAAAGCTCGACTTAAACTTCGCTGCATTTCCGCCCCTCTTGCGATCACCACCAAGCCTGAAGTGGCCATGTCAAGGCGGTGCACTGTGAGGGCTTCAGGCCAGGATTGCTGGGCTCTGGCAATGAGGCAATCTTGCTTGTCCTCACCTCGACCTGGCACACTGAGCAAGCCAGAGGGCTTGTTGAGAACGATCAGATGCTCATCAAGAAAAATCAAATCGAGAGCGGACATTGTTCAAGGGCCTTGCAGCGCGCGTATTCGGTTCACCTGGAGGGGTGTGACTTCCTTGACTTGATTGCCCCATTGCGTTCGGAGGTGCGTGAGCACAGCCGCAATTTCTCGATCATCTAAAGTCAGGATGAAAGGCGGCATACCAAAGGGTCGAGGGTTCAATTGCGTGGCTGCTGGGTAGCCTCCATACAAAACAGCTTGAACCAAGTTGGTGGGATCGTCCAACAAGACGGCCCGATTTTTTGCAAGCGAAGGGTATGCGCCCGGAATGCCTTGACCTTGGTTTTGGTGACATTGTTCGCAATGTTTTTCATATATTTTGGCGCCTAGGCTTAACACTTTGGGCGAAGTGTTTGCTTGTGATTTTTTGTCTGAGTTGGTTGGGGCTTTAGGTTCATTTCGAGAAACTTTGAGTGCCAATTCTTGGAGATAGATTGACACCGCCGTCAGATCCTCATCGCGCCAATGCTGCGTACTGTGTTTCACTACTTCAGCCATGGGGCCGCTGGCAAGTGCCTGACCGCTTTGACCAGACTTTAAGAATCTGACAATCTCCGCAACTGATTTTGACGCCAAGCCAGTTTCTTGCAGACTGGTGAGGGAAGGCGCATACCAATTGAGCACAGGCATGAGTCCGCCTGAAAAATCGGAGACCTCAGCCAATGCGCCCCATGCATTTCTTTCGCTGTGACATGCCGCGCAGTGAGCCAAGCCTTGAGCAATGTAGGCGCCGCGGTTCCACTCGGGGGTTTGATTGACCTGCTGCACGTAAGTGCCAGGCGTGAAAAATAAGCTTCGCCATACAGCAAGTGCCGTGCTGGTGCCATAGGGCCAGTCTAATGTTTCTGAGGGTTTCAAAATGGGCTTCAGGTTGGCAGTGGGTTCCAGTGATTTCAAGACAGCAAAAAGCGCATCGCTGTCTTCTCGCGTGATGAGTGTGGTGTGTTGGTAAGGGAAGACGGGTGTCAACAAGCGCCCATCTTTGGATTTCCCAAAGTGCAACGCGCGCCAAAAATCATGGGCATTCCAAGAACCCAAGCCGTGTTTCAAATCAGGAGTGATGTTGCTGCTGTAAACCTTGCCAAAGGGTGTCTCAAAAGCTCGCCCGCCCGCGCCTGTAACGCCGCCTCTTGCTGTGTGACAAGTGAGGCAGTTCCCAAGCTGCAAAAGTTGCTTGCCGTTTTCGGCAAGTGTCGTGTCGTTTTGCGATGCCGTGCTTGTTTGAGGCAAGGCCTGCGATCCTGATTCAAAGAGGTCACGATGGTTGTCAATCAAAATAGCAACGCCAAGCAAACCGGCAACAACAACCCAAAGCAAGAAAAAGTAACGCCAAAAACGGACAGGAAACATCACGACTGAGCCTTGGACAACTCGGGCGCGCTGCCGCAACGCCAAGGCGCCTTCAAAGGCGCTGATATTTTCAATGAGGGTGCAGTCGACAAAGGCGTGTTTTGTGTAGACAACCAGGTTGCGACCGCCACCAAATCCTCTGACGCAAGTCGTTTCACGATGTCGCTCATGCAATCGGGTGCAGTGGCCTTTCGTTGAAGGGTTTGCCATGCGCCAAGCTGTGCGTTCAAATAATCTAGCGGCAGCCCCAACAGTCCGGGCACATTGGGTTGGATGCCCGTTAAGTGTGTGCCGTGGCAGGTGTTGCAGGCGGGAATGCCTCGGCTACTATCACCTTCTAAGGCTAATTTTTTGCCTTGTTTCAAAATGCGATCTGAGATCCGTTCAGTGGCCTGCACTGCTGGTGGATATGGTAATTTGAGATGGGCGAAATGATCGGCAATTTCTTGAAGGTAGGCATCAGACAAGGGATCGACCATCCGCGCCATGAGGTTGTAGTGGCGCCGGCCCTCTTGGAAGTTTTTGAGCTGATTGAACAAGTAGCCGGCAGGCTTGCCTGCCAACCGCGGGTAATAGCCATCGGGTCCTGCGCGCCCTTGTTCCCCATGACAGGCTGTGCAGGCGCGGGTTCTTTCAGCCATGTCGTCTTTGAACGCTTTTCCTTGGGCCCAAACTGAGCCAGGTGAAAGACAGAGCAAGCCAAGAAGCAGACCCGCAAACAAGGCTTGCAAGGTCCCTTGAAGCTTTAAATTGGAAAATAAACAAAACACAAGCATGCCTCAAAGATACCCTGAAATGACCTCGGCAGAAGCCAGAGTCCCGCGAGAAATTCAGAGATTTTCAGTTCAGGCGACAATCTAGTGTTTTGTGACTCTTTATTTCACCGCATATGTCCGATTTTCTAGTTCGATTTTCCACCAAGAATGAAGCCGCTGATGTGGCGCAACTGCACCTGATGGCCAGCCGCGTCGCCTATGCAGGCCAAGTGCCTGAAGCACATTGGGATGCCACGCCGATGGCAAAGCGCGTGTCTTATTGGAAAGAGGCCATTGAATATGGTGAGCCCCAAGTGTTGGTGGCTTTGGAAGGCAACACCATTGTGGGATTTGTGGGCTATGACCGATCGCGCGATCCAAAATCTAAAAACACCACCGGAGAAATCTGGGCCATCTATGCGGATCCAGACCGTTTGGGTGAAGGGGTCGGGCTGGCTTTGTGGGATGCCGCACGCGAGGGGTTGCTTGAAGAAGATTGCACTGACGTGACCATTTGGGTGCCTTTGCTTCATGAGCGAACTGTGCGCTTTCATGAACTGGCAGGCTTTAAGCGTGAGATGAATACTGCTCGCACCGTGCCTTTTGGTCCGGTCAAAGTGGAAGAAGTTCGAATGAAGCGCAATTTGGCTTGACTATTGAGCAGCCATGAAAATTCTGCTGGCCCCGATGGAAGGGCTGTTGGACCACAGCCTTCGCGACACGCTCACCCGTGTGGGCGGCATTGACCTGTGCGTGTCTGAATTCATTCGGGTGACCGATGCCGTGCTGCCTCAACGGGCTTTTTATCGGGTCGTGCCTGAGCTGTTGAACCAAGGTAAAACCTGGGCCGGTGTGCCTGTGAGGGCGCAATTGCTTGGATCTGATCCTGAAATTTTGGCAGCCAACGCAGCCCGTTTGGCCAAGTTACATCCCGCGGGGATTGATTTGAACTTTGGCTGTCCTGCCAAAACCGTGAACCGTCATCGAGGCGGTGCCGTGTTGTTGGATGAACCCGAATTGATTGGTCAAATTGTGTCGGCGGTTCGCAGAGCAGTTCCTTTGGGTGTGCCAGTGTCAGCCAAGATGCGTTTGGGTTTCAATGACGATTTGCGGGCGGAAGACTGCGCACAGGCCATTGAGGCCGCTGGCGCAGATCAATTGGTTGTTCATGCTCGCACCAAGGCCCATGGCTACAGGCCGCCGGCTTATTGGGACCGCATTGCTGATTTGCGCCAGTGTGTGAAGTTGCCGATGGTGGCCAACGGCGAAATTTGGACCGTCGCGGATGCACTACGCTGCCGCGAAGTGACAGGTTGCAATGATCTGATGATTGGCAGGGGCATGGTCAACAACCCCGGGTTGGCGCTTGAAATTAAGTTCCATGATGCTCAGACTCAGGGCCTGTCGCTGGCAGACATGCCGAAAAAATTCACCTGGGAACAATTGCAACCCTTGCTCTGTGTTTTTTGGCAACGCATGAGCATGCATGTGGCGCCGCGACATCGAGCGGGACGTCTGAAGCAGTGGTTGAACTATTTACGCCGTCATTATCCTGAAGCGCAGCAAGCCTTTGACACCCTCAGGTTGGTGAACGACCCTGCGGTGATGGCTGTATGGGTGGCGCAGAAACGGATGTTGCCTGCAAATGGGCAGACACCTCAGCTTGTAAACCTTTTAAGTTAATCAATAATTGAGAACAGGCAGCCAACGCGGTGGTTTGCCCTAAGCCGGCGGTGGTTTTTTTGCACAAATTTTCGGTTTGCACAATGCCGTTCACCAATTCGTCAGTGCAGAAAATAGGTGCAAAGCCTTTGAGCTGATGCATTATTTTTTGCAGCAACTCAAAGTGATGAGTGTGAATGGCTTGCTCAATCTGGAAGATATCGTTCTGCAATGTAGTTTCCAGCGTCGCCAACAAGCCGGTGGCACTTTGAAGGTCACCTAAATAGGCGATTGATTTCTCGAGCGACAAATACAAATGTGCACTCATGGCTTACAAGTGACCATGGAGCAAAGCTGCCAAGCCACCTTCAGGTTCAAAACGTTTGTTTTTAAATTCCAAGCGTGTCGGGCCGGGTACAGCTTGAGTGGTCAGTGTGTGACGCGGATCTCCAGGGTAGCAAATGACTCTGTTGCCCTCCCTGTCAAAAGGCTCTGGCTGAATGACTGGTGGTTGCCTTGATGCTGCGTCTGCCATCGCCTCATCGATGTTGGCGAACAAGCACAAATTGCACAGACTCATGATTTGGGGCGGCGCTAAAACGATCTCACCTTGCCAGTACCGAAGAAGTGCGTGGCGGGGGGTGGCCCATAAAATTTCTGTGGTTTCGTGGTTGTCGTGAACTGCAATTTGAGCGGTGGGAGCGCGTGCTAGAAAGAATCTTGTATCAAAACGCTTGGACATCATGGAAGGCATGCGGGGTGTGATCCAGCGTGTCCAGGGTTGCAGATCGATGCTGTTCAATTGAAGACCACATTCTTCTTGCGCTTCACGCAAGGCAGCAATGAACAGACTGCCAGCATGTTCTAAGCTGATGTCCTTCTCACCCAGTTGCGAATGCAAATGCGTTAAATCTTGACCCAGGGTGGCCAATGCATTGGGATGGACATCGGCTTCATCTCGCTTACCTCCTGGAAAGACAAAGGCACCCCCCAGATCTTTGGAGTCAGTGTGACGTTTGAGCATCAGCACTTCCATGCCTTGGGTGCCTTCACGCAAGATCACCACAGTGGCAGCATCGCGCGGCGGGGAGTCAACGATGAGAGAATTGATTTCCATAATGGTTTAAAGTTCGCAACTTGCCAAGGCTATCAGATTGAGGAAACCAAATGAGCATCGATTTTCAAGGACGTGTCGCCATTGTCACAGGTGCAGGCGGCGGATTGGGCAAACAGCATGCTTTGGCGCTGGCCAAACGGGGCGCGAAGGTCGTGGTCAATGACCTTGGTGGGAATGTGCATGGCGAAGGTGGCTCCGTCAGTGCGGCGCAGGCTGTGGTGGATGAAATCACCAAGGCCGGTGGCGAGGCCATTGCCAATGGCGCATCTGTGACCGATTTCGAAGCGGTTCAGGCCATGGTCAAGCAGGCCATGGACACATGGGGGCGGATCGACATTTTGGTGAACAACGCTGGTATTTTGCGTGACAAGAGCTTTTCGAAAATGGAGATTGCAGATTTTCGATGGGTCATGGAAGTTCACGTGATGGGCGCAGTGCATTGCACCAAAGCCGTTTGGCCCATCATGCAGGCGCAAAAGTACGGCCGGATCATCATGACCACTTCTTCTAGTGGTCTGTATGGCAACTTTGGTCAAACCAACTATGGTGCCGCCAAGATGGCATTGGCTGGCATGATGCAAACGCTCTCCATAGAGGGTGAAAAATACGACATTCGAGTGAATGCGCTGGCACCTACCGCTGCCACACGCATGACGGAAGACCTCATGCCAGAAGCTATTTTGAAAGCGCTTGAGCCCCAAGCGGTGGTTCCTGCAATGTTGGTCATGGCTTGTGAGCAGGCACCTAACCGAACCATCATCTGTGCGGGGGCAGGCAGTTTTGAAGTGGCCCACATCACGCTGACGCAAGGTGTTTATTTGGGCATGTCAGAAGACACGCCTGAAAAATTGTTAGCTGTCATGGACCAGGTCAAAGATCGTCAAAATGAATCGGTGCCAGCCTCTGGCTCGGGGCAAGGCACTTTGGAAGTGGGCAAGGCCATGGCGGCACACCGGGGCTGAGAAAACGGCCCAAGTCAGGTCGGCTCGAGGATCGTTAATTAAAGCGCCAGTGTGAGAATCACAGGTGTGTGATCGCTAGGACGTTCGTTTTTGCGCGGCAGTTTGTCGATGACGCAGCTTGTGGCCTTGGCCTTTAAGGTCTCAGTGATCAGAATGTGATCGATGCGCATGCCTCTGTTTCGTTTGAAACCAAAGTCGCGGTAGTCCCACCAGCTGAAGCTTTTTTCAGGCTGATCGAACAACCTGAAACTGTCGTGCAAGCCCAAATCAAGCAGACCTTCCAGATGCTCGCGCTCTTCGGGTGTGCAGTGGATGGTGCCCGCCAAACCCACAGGGTCCCACACGTCAAGGTCGTCAAAGGTGATGTTGTAGTCGCCCATGAGTGCCAGTTTGGGATGCGCTGTCATTTCTAGTTGGACCCATTGCCGCAAGGCCTTGAGCCAACGCATTTTGTAAACAAACTTGTCGCTGTCTGGCGCTTGGCCGTTGGGGAAATAAGCGCCGATCACGCGAACATCGCCATAGGTGGCTGTGATGACGCGCGACATATCATCTTCAAAGCCTGGGATATTTTTAACAGCTTGAAGGCCTTCGGTGCGAGAAATAAGAGCCACCCCGTTGTAGGTTTTTTGACCAAACCATTGTGCGTGATATCCGGCCTCTGAAAAGGCCGCATGCGGAAACTTATCGTCCGTCATTTTCAATTCTTGCAATGCAAGTACGTCAATGGCTTGATCTGGGCCGAGGGCTTCCTGCGCTTTCAACCAGTCGATCACTTGTGGCAAGCGAACAGTCAAAGAGTTGACGTTCCAGGTTGCAAGCTTCATGGAAATGCTGTCCTTTCAGGTTGTTCGCTGATAAGTGACGAAGCTGAATCTCAGGCCAGATGCTGCAATGTGTGATTCGCGCGTGATTTCCTGCCAAGCAAGATCAAGTGGAGGTGCGAACGCATCACCTTCAAATTCAGCCTCTATTTCGGTGACCACGGCTTCTTCGGCAATGGGCGCGGCTTGGGTGTAAATATCTGCACCACCCATAACCCACAAGTCTTTGTCTTCGGGGCAATGCGCCAATGCAAGTGAGAGACCTTCTTCCATGGAATGCACGACATGGGCGCCTTGGGCTTGCCAATTTTTTTGGCGAGTGAGTACCAAATTGGTACGATCAGGCAAGGGCCTGAATTTGGCAGGAATGGAGTCCCAAGTCTTGCGGCCCATCAGCACGGGGCAACCCAGTGTGGTGCGCTTGAAATGCGCCAAGTCTTCAGGCAAATGCCACGGCATTTGATTGTTCAAACCAATGACACCATTGGCAGCACGTGCGTAGATGAGTTTTAACTTCATCAAACTGCCACCGGCGCCTTGATGGCTGCGTGGCACTGATAGTCCAGCACTTCAAAGTCTTCGTATTCGTATTCAAACATGGACGCGGGTTTGCGCTTGATGTTCAAGGTGGGATAAGCGAAAGGTGAGCGGCTGAGTTGCAGTGCCACCTGTTCTTTGTGATTGCTGTAGACATGACAGTCGCCACCCGTCCAAATGAAATCACCGACATCCAAATCACATTGCTGCGCCATCATGTGCGTGAGCAAAGCGTAGCTGGCAATGTTGAAAGGGACGCCCAAGAAAATATCAGCACTGCGCTGATACAACTGGCAACTGAGTTTGCCTTTACCCCCTTCAGTTTGGGCGGGCGCCACATAAAACTGAAAGAACGCGTGGCAAGGCATGAGGGCCATCTTGGACAGTTCGGCCACATTCCAAGCGCTCACAATGATGCGGCGCGAATCAGGATTGGTTTTGAGTGTGCGAATCACATCGCTAATTTGATCGATGTGAGCGCCATCGGGTGTCGGCCAACTGCGCCATTGCACGCCATAGACCGGGCCGAGATCGCCATCCTCCCGCGCCCACTCGTCCCAAATGGTGACACCGCGTTCGCGCAACCAATTGTTGTTGCTAGAGCCCGTCAGAAACCACAAAAGCTCTTGGATGATAGAGCGAAGGTGAACTTTTTTGGTAGTGACCAGTGGAAAGCCTTCGTTCAAATCAAAACGCATTTGATGGCCAAATACACTGGTGGTGCCCGTGCCAGTGCGGTCTGCCTTGAAGACACCATGGTCGTTCACGTGGCGCATGAAGTCTTCGTATTGCGAGCGAATAGGGCGTGGGGTCATGGTCTGATCAATGAGAGTTTTTCGACGGCTTCAAATGCAATCTGGGCCAAAGGTTAAATTTTAATCACTCTGCCGGGATTCATGATGTTGTGAGGGTCTAAAGCCAGCTTGATGGCCTTCATCATGGCCAGCGCAGTGGGGTCTTTGTAATGTGTGAGTTTGTCGACCTTCAGGCTGCCCACGCCGTGTTCGGCGCTGATTGAGCCCTGGAAGGCTTTGACTTGGTCAAACACCCACGTGTTCACTTGGTCCTCGTGGTCGCGTAAAAATGCGGGGCCGTCTGTGCCAGCCGGCGCTTGCACGTTGTAATGAAGGTTGCCATCGCCCCAATGACCAAAGTTCACCAAGCGAATGCCGGGAATTTTGGACTGCAGCAAAGCGTCGGTTTCGGTCACAAACTGAGGAATCAGAGACACCGGCACGCTGATGTCGTGCTTGATGTTCAGGCCCTCATCGGCTTGCGCCATGGTGATGGTCTCGCGTATTTCCCAGAGTCCCTTGGCCTGCGCCAAACTCTTAGCCACGACTGCGTCGGTCACCCAGCCTTTGTCCAAGGCGGCCTCCATCAGGCTTTCAAAGCCGATTCGGGCATGGGCCTCCGATTCGTGGTCTGAATTTTCTAAAAGGACGCACCAGGGCGATTCTTTGAACAATGGCACTCGAAGCTGGGGGTAGTGTTTGTCCACCAAGCCCAATGCAAATTGCCCCATCACTTCAAAGCCTGTGAGTCCTGCACCCAAGCGTTCGTGGGCCAAACCCAACAGGGACACAGCTGCTTCCATGTTGGGCACTGCAGCCCATGCGGTGAGCTGTGCGGCAGGTTGGGGATAGAGCTTCATGCAGGCGGCCGTGATGATGCCCAAAGTGCCTTCACTGCCAATCATGAGATTGCGCAAATCGTAGCCTGTGTTGTCTTTGCGAAGGCCCGACAGGCCATGCCAAATCTCACCTTGTGCGGTGACCACTTCCAGGCCTAAACACAGCTCGCGGGTGTTGCCAAATCGAAGCACTTGGGTGCCACCGGCATTGGTCCCTAAATTGCCACCCAAAGTGCAACTGCCTTTGGCGGCCAAGCTCAAGGGGAACAAATAGCCTGCATTTTCAACATGCTCTTGAACGTTTTGCAAAATGCAACCGGCCTCTGCAACCACGGTGAGGTTGGCGGGGTCTAGCGATCGAATTTGGTTCATGCGTTGCAAGCTCAGAACCACTTGCTGGCCTGAACTGTCAGGCACAGAGCCCACCACCAAACCGGTATTGCCGCCTTGCGGAACGATGCTGGTCGATGCATTGGCACAGGCTTTGACGACTGCAGCAACTTCTTGCACATTGGCCGGCCGAACGACGGCCAAAGCCCTGCCATGTGCGCGCTTGCGCCAGTCTCGCTCCCAAGCACTTAAATCAGTTTGTGGATCCTCGTGTGTGAGGACATTGGGGCTGCCGCAAATGCGGCGCAGGTTTTCCAATAAGGTGCTCATTTTGAAGCTTCAGAAGGGCCTGTCGATGATGGCTCAGTTGTCAATGCGGCATGTTCTCTGGCCATTTGAAACCGCCAACGGACATGGAATGCACAAGCGGTAAACAGCACGACGCACAAAATGGTTTCGATCAGGGCGAGTCCGGCTGACATGCCTTGATCCCCCCAGGCCCGGACAACACCCTCGATGAAATAAAGCCAGATCATGAGGCTGACCCAGCGGTAGGTGTACATGCGGTTTTTGAGCAGACCCGCCAGCGGCCAACACAGAGGCAGCACTTTGATGGCCCACCACGAACCACCTTCGCGCAAAGGCGCAAGCCACAATTCCCAGAGCAAACCCAACAAAATAAGGGCTAAAAGACTGCCTACGGCCACCCAGCGGGTGATTTCGATGGACTTAGGGGTCAAAAATGGGGGGTTGGGTGAGGAGTCGTTCATGGCGATGGCATCATACCGGTCATGAAGCCAATTGAATCTCTCCGTTCCACTTTCAATGAATTTGTCCAGTTCCCTTGGCGACAAATGTTGCGCACCTTGTGGCTCCGTTTTCGTGAAGTCAGGCTGGGCATGACAGCCAGTTCCCTGACTTTCACCACGATTTTGGCTTTGGTGCCCCTTTTTACACTGGGTTTGGCCATTTTCACGGCCTTTCCGATCTTTGCCCAAGTACAAGACCAATTGCAGCGCTGGTTGATTGAAAGCTTGGTCCCCGAGAGTATCTCCCGCCAAGTTTTGGGGTCTCTCACCCAATTTTCTCGAAAGGCCAGTCGTTTGGGCTTGGTTGGTTTGTTGGCTGTGTTGGTGACTTCTTTGGCCTTGTTGGTCACCATCGATCGGACACTGGGTCAAATTTGGCGCGTCAGCCGGCAGCGCAATTGGGCGCAAAGGGTGTTGATTTATTGGGCTGGTTTGACTTTGGGGCCCTTGCTGCTTGGCGGAAGTTTGGCCATTTCGTCCTATTTGTTCACCGGCTATTTGTCCGGCTTGGAGGACTGGTTGCCAGTTTCAGTTCGAACTTTATTGGACTTGGTTGAATTTGGTTTGCTGGTCGCCTGCGTGACGGGCTTGTACTATTACCTGCCCAATACGCGCGTGGATTGGCGACATGCACTCATCGGTGGGGTGGCAGTTGCTTTGGGGTTGGAATTGGCCAAAAAAGTGTTGGCGGTTTATTTGGCTCAAATGCCCACTTACTCGGCCATCTATGGCGCGTTCTCTGCAGTTCCTATTTTGCTGGTTTGGATCTATGTGACCTGGGTGGTGGTTTTGTTGGGGGCCGTGGTCACCGCCAGCTTGCCTGAAATTGGCCGTCAGTCGAAAAGACATGCAGACGGCCCAGGCTGGTCATTCAGACTGGCTTTGGAGGTTCTGCAGCGATTGTCTGTTGCGCGAATGACATCGCCGCAAGGTTTGCGATTGAGTGAATTGGCCGATGAACTGCACATTGAGCAGCGCCACGCACAACTTGTATTGAACGCTTTGCAAGAACTCAATTGGGTGGGGCGCTTGGAGCAGTCCAACATGCAAATTGAAAGTGCTTGGGTTTTGTTGGTGGATGTCTCGGCCACTCCACTGGAACCTCTGGTGAAAAAACTTTGTCTGCATCCTTCCGAGGCCACCGATTTGCTTTGGCAAAAAACCCAACTGACCAGCATCAAGCTGGCCGATGTGATCCGCACTTAATCTGGCCTGTTCATGTGCAGCCGTCGGTGATCCATTGGGCTAGTGTGTTGTGAAAGGCGCTTTTAAAAAGCCTCTGAAGCGTGCTCTGCCGCCCCGAGTGGGCAATTCACTGAGGTGATAGTTTGGAAAACGCTTCAAAAATCGGCCGATGGCGATGCGCCCTTCAAGTCGAGCCAGACTGAGTCCTGCACATTGATGAATACCAAAACCAAACGACAGGTGTTTGTTTGGGATGCGTCGCAAATCAAGCGTTTCGGGAGCGTTGAATTGAAGGGGATCACGATTGGCAGCGCCAATGCACAAGGTCACGAGCGCACCTTCGGGCAAATCGACTGAACCTATCTGAGTCGCTTTCACAGCGCGCCGATTGCTCAGTTGGTTGGAGGCTTCAAAACGCAAAAATTCATCAATGGCTAAATTCAGCACATGGATTTCATGATCTGAATTTTGACTGGTTCTGACGGCCATGAGATCAGCCTTGAGCAGTGCATGCTGTGGGGGATGCTCGATCAGGCTGATCAAGGCGTTGCCAATTAAATTGGTGGTGGTTTCATGGCCTGCATTGAGTAGGAAAACACAATTTTGAAGAAGCTCAACTTCGCTCAAAATTTCGGGAGCCTGAGTGTTGGAACCGTTCACTTTGTCGCCTTGAATTAAGCGTGTCAAAACATCTTGGTCAGGGTTGCCAGGGAGTTTGCGCCGATCGGCGACCAGCTCCCGCAAGTAGCTTAGGAACTCTTGCACGCTTCGATGACCTAGCGCTTCTTGGGCGGGCGTGAGTCGGGGTTCTAAGGCGCCCAAGATGGCCAAGGACCAACCCCGCAAAGGGCCTCGGTCGGCATGTGGCACGTTGAGTAAATTGCCAATGACCTCGACAGGAATGGCAGAAGCGAAGTCTTCAATCAAATCGCCAGTTTGTTGATCCTCCAAATGGTCCAAAAGCTTGTCGACCAATTGAATCAAACCTGTTTCCATGGCATCGATGGCGCGCCGGGTGAGTGCGCCCATGATGAGTTTTCGCACACGGGTGTGCCTGGGCGCATCGTTGAAAACCAGGCTGTTGGTATGGTGTTCATAAAGTGGTGCGTCTTGTCCTGGAAGCGCAAAGGGGGCTTGGTTAAAAGGCGCGTGATTGTATTTGGGCGCAAACTCAACACGCTTGTCGGAACTGAAAGTTGCGGCATCACGGTAAATCGAGACCAGATCCTCATGCCGGGTTAAAAAGTAGGAGCCATCGGGCATGGCTTTGATCGGTTCGTGTTGGCGCAATGCGGCATAGACTGGGTAGGGGTTGGCCAAAAAATCTGCAGGCAAATTGCGCAAATCAAACTGGCTGCAAATTTCATTCACACGTTGCAAGGACAAGTCGGGCGTGATCTGATTTTTGATCATGATATTTTACAAAATGAATACAACGCGTTCAAAGTTTCGTCGGGCGCTTCCACCATGAGTTGATGACCGCCGTTGACATAGACCACTTTTCCCGCCCGCGCTAATTTGATGAGCCCTTGTGCGGCTTTGGGATGCGTCATTTGATCCTTGCTGCCCAGCACAAAGAGGATGGGGCAAATGACCTTGCTGATGGCAATTTCACCTTGGTCATATTGATCGCAAGCCTTGAAACCGATGTGAAAAATATTTTCATCTGGATTGCTTGCGAGAACGCGCCGCATCAATGCTTTGCTGCCGCCCAATAGCCAAGTACCGGGCCCCAGTGCACTGGGCGGTGGTGCAAGAGTGGAATGCGAAAAGACATTGACCATTTGAATGGCTTTTTGCGGATCGTTCAAGGAACTTTCGAGCAAAATGGCAGAGACACGCATGGGGTACGCCGTGCCCACCATGGCCAACTGGTTCACGCGGGTCGGATTGTCTGCCGTTGCCTGCAGCGCAATCAAAGATCCAAAACTGTGTCCAATGAGCACGGCTTTTGAAACGCCTACTGCATCCAGAAGGCCGATGATGGCTTGAGCTGCTTCCTGCACGCTGCCAGGTGCTTTGCCGCCACTTTTGCCATGACCCGGTAAGTCAATGGCCAATACGTTCCAGCCATGGTTGGCAAAGTAGCGAGTTTGCAAAATCCAAACACTGTGGTCGTTTAAAACACCATGAATGAACACAGCGGTGGGTTTCTGGGGATCAAAAGATTTGCCGCCAGTGTAGGCGAACAGTGGGGCTCCTTGCACGGTATAAATCATGCGACACCTCCCGATTTGTTGCCTGATTTTTCTGCAGCTTTCAAAGCGCGTTTGAGATCGTCGATTAAATCTTCGGGATCTTCCAGCCCAATCGACAAGCGCACGGTGCCAGGGCCAATGCCAGAGGCTTTGAGTGTTTCATCGTCGACCCGGAAGTGAGTGGTGCTTGCGGGGTGAATGACCAGAGATCGGCAGTCACCTACATTGGCCAAATGACTGAATACTTGCAAAGCTTCGATGAAGGCTTGGCCTTGCTGTCGCGTGCCTTGAATGTCAAAACTGAAAACAGAACCCGCACCTCGCGGCAATAATTTTTGTGCTAATTCATGACTGGGGTGACGCTCTAGCATGGGATGGCCCACGCGGCTCACCATGGGATGGGTTGCCAAAAAGCGCACGATTTTTTCTGTGTTGCTGACATGACGTGCCATGCGCAGTGGCAGGGTTTCGATGCCTTGCAAAATCAGCCAAGCAGTGTGAGGGCTCATGCAAGCACCAAAGTCTCTGAGGCCTTCTCTGCGAGCTCTCAGCAAAAAGGCGCCCACGGTACTTTCTTCATCAAACACCATGTTGTGAAAGCCTTCGTAGGCCTTGGTCAGTTCTTCAAACTTGCCTTGTGTGTGGGGACCTGACCAGTCAAAACTGCCACCATCCACCACCAACCCACCGATCACTGTACCGTGGCCAGATAAAAATTTTGTAGCAGAGTGAACAATCAAATCAGCGCCATGGTCGAAAGGTTTCATGAGCCAAGGCGAAGTGAGGGTGGCATCGACCAAAAGAGGAACGCCAACGGCATGTGCAATTTGACTGACGGCAGGTAAATCAAGAACGTACATGCCAGGGTTGCCCACTGTTTCTCCAAAAAACAGTTTGGTATTTGGCTTGACGGCGGCGCGCCATGCTTGCAAATCGCCAGGTTTGACGAAAGTGGTTTCAATGCCGAATCTGCTGAGCGTGTAATGCAGCAAGTTATGCGAGCCACCGTAAAGAGCGGAGGAGGCCACAATGTGCGAGCCTGCGCCCATCAGGGTGGTGATGGCCAAATGCAATGCCGCTTGACCGCTTGCGGTGGCAATCGCGCCAATGCCGCCTTCTAAAGCAGCAATGCGCTGTTCGAGAACGGCATTGGTGGGGTTGCTGATGCGACTGTAGACATGCCCCGCGCGTTCCAAATTAAAAAGTGCAGCCGCTTGGTCGCTCGATTCAAAGACAAACGAGGTGGTGAGATGGATGGGCACTGCACGTGCGCCGGTGCTGGGATCGGGGGCTGCACCTGCGTGCAAAGCCAGTGTGTCAAATCCAGGGTCTGAGTAGCCAGGCATAGTGTCTCTCCAACGAAAAGGCTGAAAGTTTCAGGCAAGTGCCTAAGGGTAAGCTTTGACTGTTATTTGCCAACATTGTGGGCTATATTCAAAGTCAATTAGGAGATATCGCCATGAAAGTCAGTGACATCCTTCGCGTTAAGGGAAATAGCCTGATCACGGTCACCCCGGATGAATCACTCGCCACCGCCGTAGAAATCATGTCAGAAAAAGACATTGGCTCTTTGGTCGTGATGGCGCATGGCGATTTGGTGGGCATGCTCACTTTTCGCGAGGTCATGAAGTCGCTGGCCAAAAACAGCGGGTCCATTGGCAGTGTTTCCGTGCGCAAGGCCATGGACGATGCGCCCATGACCTGTACCAGCGAAACAGAGATGGACGAAGTTCGCCGCATGATGCTCAACAACCATGCACGGTACATGCCTGTGATGGACAAACGCTTGCTCATGGGGGTCATCAGCTTCTACGATGTGGCCAAAGCTGTGGTTGACAGCCAGAATTTTGAAAACAAAATGCTCAAAGCTTATATTCGGGATTGGCCAGAGACTGACAAGAAAGATGCCAAAGAAGTCCCCACCCTCTGAGATAATGGGCGCCTATGAGCGGCAATACCTTCGGCACCCTTTTTTCAGTCACCAACTTTGGTGAATCCCATGGAACAGCGATTGGCTGTGTGATTGACGGATGCCCACCCGGCATGCCGCTGTCTGAGGCTGATATCCAACCCGACCTCGATCGCAGACGTCCGGGCACCTCCAAATTTGTCACCCAGCGCAATGAACCCGACACGGTTCAAATTTTGTCAGGTGTTTATCAAGGACTCACCACGGGTACGCCCATTGCTTTGTTGATCCAAAATACCGATCAGCGCAGCAAAGACTATGGCGATATTGTTCAAACCTTTCGTCCAGGTCACGCCGACTTCACCTACTTTCGAAAATATGGGCTGCGTGATCCGCGAGGCGGCGGTCGATCTTCGGCTCGTTTAACGGCGCCCATGGTGGCTGCGGGTGCTGTGGCTAAGAAATGGTTGATGACCCGCCACGGCACCACTTTCAAGGGGTGCATGACGCAAATTGGCGACTTGCCCATTGGGTTCGAAAATTGGGACCATGTGCCTAACAATCCGTTTTTTGCGCCAGTGGCCGATGTGTCGTTCTTGGAAGATTACATGAGTGCTTTGCGAAAATCAGGCGATTCCTGTGGTGCGCGCTTGAGGGTGGTGGCGCAGGGTGTTCCGGTGGGTTGGGGGCAGCCTTTGTTTGACAAGTTGGATGCCGACATTGCCTACGCCATGATGGGCATCAATGCCGTCAAGGGAGTTGAAATTGGCGATGGCTTTGCTGTCGTCAATCAAAAGGGCAGCCAGCATGGCGACCCCATCACCCCCAAGGGCTTTGTAGGCAATCATGCGGGTGGCGTTCTGGGCGGTATCAGCACAGGTCAAGACATTGACGTGTCGATTGCGGTCAAGCCCACCAGTTCTATTCTGATTCCCAGGCCTTCCATGGACACCCAAGGCAATGTGGTCGAGGTCTTGACCAAAGGTCGTCACGATCCGTGTGTGGGCATTCGTGCAACCCCCATTGCAGAAGCCATGTTGGCGCTGGTTCTCATCGACCATGCGCTGCAACATCGTGCGCAGTGCGGCGATGTGGTGCAAACAAATTTTGACCCTGACAGTCAATAAGCGACGTCCATGCCCAATGCATCTGCGTCACAACGCAGGCAACTGATTCCTTTTGCAGCTGTTTCAGCCAGCTATTTCGCGCACATTGGATTTTTCAATCCCTATCTGCCTTTGTGGCTTAAAGAGTTAGGCTTTGGTTTGTTTGCCATCAGCATCCTGACTTCAGTTCAAGCCGCTACTCGCTTGTTTGCACCTTATGGTTGGGGCTGGGTGAGTGACTACACGGGAGAGCGCGTCAAGCTATTGAGGTATGGCGCCACCATGGCCCTGTTTTGCGCTTGCGCTTTGTTTTTTGAGTTGGGGCCCATGGCCTTGGGCTTGGTGCTTTTGATCATGTTCACGCATACCAGCGCCATGATGCCCATGAGTGAAGCCGCGATGGCGCATTTGGTGAGCCAAGGTGGTGCTTTCGATGCAAAGCGCTATGGCCGTGTGCGATTGTTTGGGTCTTTGGGGTTCTTGCTCACAGTCCTTATGGCCGGTGCTTGGTTTGAATATTTTGGGATGAAACATTTCCCTGCTTGGACAGTGTTGAGCTTGGCTGCGGTTGCCCTCAGCGTGTGGTTGTTACCTGACCTCAAAGAGGCGGTTCCAACCCATGAAACCAAACTCGCCGTGATGCCAGTTTTGCGCCAAGAGCCTGTGCGATGGTTTTTCATCACAGCATTTTTCCATGTGCTTTCTCACATCGGTGTGTATGTCTTCTTTTCTTTGTACTTGGATTCTTTGGGGTACAGCAAAATTTGGATTGGTATCTTGTGGGCGGTGTCGGTGATTGTGGAAATTGCATGGTTTTTTACACAGGCCAAATGGATGCCCAAGCTGCCCCTTACCGCATGGCTTGTCCTTTGCTCTGCTGGCATGGTGCTGCGCATGGGTGTGACCGCGCAATGGGCTGATGTGCTGTGGATTTTGTTGTTGGCGCAGGCCTTGCACGCACTGACCTTTGCGGCCAACCACACTGTGTGCATTGCATTGCTGTCGCACCATTTTCCAGGAAGATTGCGAGGCCGAGGGCAGGCCTTGTACACCGTCATTGCCTATGGCTTTCCGGGCGTCATCGGCGGATTGGTGGGAGGCTTGTTGAGTGATCAATTTGGTTTGCAAAGTGTGTATTGGGCGTCTATGGCCGTGGCGATGATTGCCACGCTTTCAGCTTGGAAAGTTTGGCGTTTACAACACCCCGCAAATGCCTCACAACCCAAGTCCTGATTGATTGACCTTGATACTTTGCTGCATGAACCTGAGTTCTCGTCCGATTGAAATTCCCACAGCGCTGGCCAAATTGCTGCAAGCACAAGTGTTGAAGGAACTTGCAACCGGTTTGCGCTATACCTTGCCCGGCAACATGGTGTGGCACCAGTGGGGTGATGCCAAAGCTCCGACTGTGGTTTTCCTGCATGGTGGCAGTGGCAGTTGGACGCACTGGATTCACAACATCACACCGCTGGTGCAAGACGGCTATCGGGTGCTGGCAGTCGATCTGCCTGGCTTTGGAGATTCTGATCCGCCAGCGAGTGGCGGTGATGTTGATGCTTTGATTCAGCCTTTGCATGAGGCCTGGCAATTTTTGCGTGGCCATGAAAGTACCAGCTTGGTGGGCTTCTCATTCGGTGGAATGACGGCCGCTCTGTGGATGGCGGCCTACCCAGAGGACGCTAACCACTTGGTGTTGGTGGGGGCCCCTGGTTTGGGTGTGAACTCACCCCACAGAATTCCGTTGAAAGGCTGGCGGCATTTGCCTACGTTGGAAATGCAAGAAAAGGCGCATGAACACAACCTTTTGTCATTGATGTTGCACGAAGCCAAGAACTTGAACGACTTGGCCATGGCGGTTCATGTGGGCAATGTGACCCGCGACAGAATGACGCGCAGGCGTCTCTCGACAACCACCATTGTGTTAGACAACTTGCCGCATATTGCATGTCCCGTCCACGTGATTTATGGTGAGTTTGATGCGATGTACCAAGAGCGCATGCCGGAGGTTGAGGCCGTCTTCAAAAAAGCCATACCCCAGTTGGGATCATGGCAATTGATCCCAGACGCTGGTCACTGGGTGCAATTTGAAAGTCCGGAGAGATTTCAGCATGCCTTGCACCTCACGCTAAAGGCAATGTGATGCTTCACGTCTTGCTGTTAGCAGCAGACACAGCAGCTCTCAGTCCTAGCAAATAACTGTCCACCCCAAAGCCTGCAATTTGCCCCTTGGCAATTTCAGCAATCACAGACTGGTGTCTGAAGGCTTCGCGTGCATGGATATTGGACATGTGCACTTCAATCACAGGGCATTTCAAAATGGCCAAGGCATCGCGAATGCCATAGCTGTAGTGCGTCCATGCGCCTGCATTGATCATCACGGCATCGATGCCATCGGCATGGGCTTGGTGAATTTTTTCAGCCATGGCACCTTCAAAATTGGTTTGAAAGCATTCCACGCTGGCGCCTAATTCTTGACCTAGCTTTTTCACTTGCGTGTCAATTTCGGCCAAGGTGATGGTGCCGTATTGGGCGGGTTCACGCTTTCCAAACATGTTCAGGTTAATGCCGTTCAAACACAAAATTTTCATGATCATCCTTAAAGGTGCTCGGAATGGTCCCTTGAAAAATCATGGAATCCAAGACCTGAAGCCCGATTTTCCAATATTTGAGGCAATATCTCGCTTTTATTTGAAAAACTTTTGTCATGACCACCACCCTGAAAATTGATTTTGTCTCCGACATTGCCTGTCCATGGTGCGCAGTGGGCCTGGGCGCGCTTGAGCAAGCTTTGGCTGAATTGAAGGATGAGGTAAGCGCGGATCTGCATTTCCAGCCTTTTGAGCTGAATCCCAATATGCCCAAAGGCGGGGAGGACTTGGGCGAGCACTTGACGGCCAAGTACGGCTCGACACCCGAGCAGCAGGCCCAAATTCGCGCCAATATTACGGCCCGCGGCAAAGAAGTGGGTTTTACATTCAATCCGGCTGGACGCGGTCGTGTGTTCAATACCTTCAATGCGCACCGCTTGTTGCACTGGGCGGGTGTGAAGGGGGCTGCCGGCAAACAGCATGCTTTGAAAAGAGCCTTGTTAGAAGCCTATCAAGGACGCGCAGAGGTGGTGGAATCTGATGAGGTCTTGTTGGCTGTGGTCGCCTCCGTGGGCCTCGATGTGGCTGAGGCCCAAAGCATTTTGTCTTCAGATACATACGCGCAAGAAGTGCGAGAGCTGGAAGTCTTTTACCAACAAGCGGGCATTCATTCTGTGCCTGCCGTCATCATCAATGACAAGCACCTGATTTCGGGGGGCCAACCTGCCGAGGTGTTTGCGCAAGCGCTTCGAAGGATAGCCGCCAGTGAGGTTTGAGACATGGCCGCATTGACCATTTATTTCGATGGTAGTTGCCCCCTGTGCAGGCGTGAGATTGCCTTTTACAAAGGGAATCCAGACGCAGCACAGTTGGTTTGGCACGACGTGAGCCTTAATTTTCAGGCCAATGATGATTCAAGTTTGGGCGAAGGACTCAATTGTCAGCTTGCCATGTCGTACTTCCATGTGCGTGATGCAGAGGGGCACTTGTTTGAGGGTGGTGCCGCATTTGCTCGTCTGTGGTTAGAGTTGCGTGGCTGGCGCATGGCAGGCCGTGTATTTTCTGTATGGCCTTTCAGTTGGGCCATTCAAGTGGGCTACAAAGCGTTCTTGCCTATTCGGCCGACTGTGCAAAAGTATTTGCTTAAATGGGATGCGCGTCATTCATGAGTCAATATCAAGCTTTGGTGTTGGGCGCAAGCGGTGCGATCGGAAGTGCATTTGTTGAGCACTTCCAAAATGATTTGGCGTGCTCGATGGTTGTTGGCTTGTCTCGTCAAAGTGAACTGCATTTTGAATTAGAAAACGAAGACAGCATGGCGCATTGCGCGGCTCAATTGGAAAGTGCGACGGGTCCTTTCGGTGCATGCCAATTTAAATGGATCATTGATGCTACGGGTGCATTGACCTTAGAGGGATTAGGTCCTGAAAAGCGCTTGGAAGCATTGAATGCCAAGCAATTGCTCAGACAGTTTGAGGTCAATGCCGTGGGGCCTGCATTACTCATGAAGCATTTCTTTCCACTGCTGCTATCTCAAGAGCCGTCTTGCTATGCCACATTGTCTGCACGTGTGGGAAGCATTGAAGACAATCACAAGGGCGGATGGTATGGCTACCGAGCCGCTAAGGCCGCCAGAAATATGCTGTTGCAAACGGCTGCAATTGAGGCTGCTAGAAAAAAACCAGGGTGTGTCTTTGCCGCCTTACAACCCGGAACGGTTCAATCGAAACTGTCATCAGGTTTTGTGGCATCAGAAAATGCCATGCTGCCAGAAGAATCCGTTTCAAAAATGATGGCAGTGATGTCAGACCTAAAGCCTAACGGCCGTGCGCAGTATGTAGACCATGCTGGACAGGTCATTCCATGGTAAAAACTTTAATATTGAAGGGAGAAATATGAACGAAGATCCAAGATGTTGTGGCACCGGTACTTGCATCATTGACCCCGAAGGTCTGTGTTGGTGTGGTCAACAATGGGATGGCGAAAAAATGGCCATGCCTAAGCTAGAGCTTCCAACAGAAAAGCGGCAAGAGACAGAATCTAAGCAGGGGCCTTCATCGGCTGGGAGTCAATGATGAGTTCGATCAAAGAGAGCTTGCTTAAGCTTTTGTTGGTAGGATTTTTCTTGATGGGCAGTGTCCAAGTCAGCGCCAGTGAACTGTCTGAGCTGCTCAAAAAATCTGACCATGTTTTGCTAATGCGACACGCATTAGCGCCGGGTATCGGCGACCCTGCTGGTTACAAACTTCAAGATTGCAAGTCTCAGCGAAATCTTGACACCACAGGTCGCGCGCAGGCGCAAAAAACAGGTCAGTGGTTGAGGGCGCAGGGTGTTGGCAGTGCGCTCTTGTTTACCAGTGCGTGGTGTCGTTGCAAAGAGACCGCTGAAAACTTGGCCTTCGGAACTCCCGTGCTTGAAGCGTCTTTGAATTCATTTTTTGACGACATGCGTCAGGGGCCGCAAAGCAATTTGAACTTGCAAAAATTCATTGGCAATCAGCTTAAAACCAAAGGTGACAAGGCTTTGATTTTGGTCACGCACCATGTGAACATTGCAGAGTTCATGGGCGAAAACGTAGGGTCTGGCGACATGGTGCTGGCCAAAGTGAATTCCGCTGGGAAAATGGTGTCATTCAAAATTTTCCCTAGCCCTTGGTAGGTATTGAGCAGAGAAATGGTTTGAATTTCTAGCGTTGCAAGGTCTGAGAAATTTTGTTTCTTGAAACTGTACTTTTGGGAATTTTGAAAGCAGGGCTTTTGCCGCCTGCGTGTTCAATGAGCGCATCTTGAAACCAAGTTCGAACATCTTGTTCTAGGCCAATGCCGTGCATGAAGTTGTAGATGCCCTTTTTCAAACCTAAGCCCAAGAGGTCATGGTTCACGCCCGTAGAGTCCACAAAACCAATATCGTTCTTGCCAAAACTCACGGTTGGCAAAGGAATGAGTTCAATGCCATATTCTTCCGGGTTCAAGCCCACTGGAGAGTGAACTGTGCAGGTAAAGCGATGGAAGAAGCCGCTTTGAATGCAACCGTTCTCAAACAATTGGCGCACGTACTCCAGTGCATCCACCGTGTCCTGCACGGTTTGTGAGGGAAAGCCATACATCAGGTAGGCGTGAACCAAGATGCCTGCTTCAGAAAAGCCTTTGGTCACCTGCGCTACTTGCTCAACCGTCACGCCTTTTTTCATCAATTTGAGGAGGCGGTCGGAGGCCACTTCAAGCCCGCCCGACATGGCAATGCAGCCGCTTTCAGCCAACAGTTCTGCAAGTTCTGGTGTGAAGGTTTTCTCAAAGCGAATGTTGCCCCACCATGAGATGTGCACATTTCTGCGAATGAGCTCTTCGGCCAAAGCTTTGAGTGCCTTGGGCGGTGCGGCTTCATCGACAAAGTGGAAACCTGTTTGCCCTGTTTCTTTCACAATTTGTTCAATTCGGTCGACCAGCAAGGAAGCTGAAGCTGTTTCGTAACGTGAAATGTAATCGAGGCTCACATCACAGAAACTGCATTTTTTCCAATAGCACCCGTGCGCCACTGTGAGTTTGTTCCAGCGGCCATCGCTCCACAGACGGTGCATGGGATTAAGCATGTCTAGCAATGACAAATAATCCTGCAATGGCAGGCCATCCCAAGTGGCAGTACCCACTTCTTCAAACGGCACATCGGGCTCAGACCAATTGATCAGTTGAACGCGTTGTGAGTTGGCGGCGCTGTCTCTACTTTGTGTGTCATCGGCCGACTTGCGAATAAAGGTTCTGACCAAGCGTGAAGCAGACCGCTTGCCCTCTAAATGTTCTAGCAAAGCCAGCAATGGCCGCTCGCCTGAATCGAGGGTGACGAAATCAACGTAATCAAAGACGCGAGGCTCTGTTAACTCACGCAATTCGGTATTCACGAAGCCACCCCCCATCGCTATTTGAATACTGGGATGGTGTTGCTTGACGCACTGCGCAATTCTGAAGGCTGCATAAACAGCGCCAGGAAAGGGCACAGAGAGCAGGATGAAGGTGGGTTGGTGTTGATCAATGGCCTTCAGCGTGATAGCTTGTAACTTCTCATCCATCAAGGTGAGGGGCGATGCAAGTGCTGCAGCCAAAGGCTCAAAGGTGGCTTGACTCCCAGCCAACGATTCGCCGTAGCGAACAAATTCAAACCGAGAATCGACTGCATCGCGCAATACGTCGGCTAAATCGTTCAAATACAAAGTGGCCAAGTGGCGTGCGCGGTCTTGCTGTCCCAGCGCACCAAACGCCCAAGACAAAGGATCGCCCGATTCGCTGTCGTCGTAAGCGTCTAGCGCTGCAAAGCGCGGGCCTTCGGGTAAGAACCCGCGACCTGCAATGCGATGACTTAATGTGCTGTCCTTGCCTTGTAAAAAAGCAATGGTGGGTTGGATGGTGTGAACGTAGCGCGCAAAGAAATCGAGAAAGAAATTAACGCTGGCACTGCGCGCAGCTTCTGGCAATCGCAACGCGCGAACCTTCACGTCCTCCAAGCCTTGTGTTGTCAACAAGCTTAAGACGAGTTTGAGTGCCAAATCTTCTTGAACAGCAGAGACCCCACGAGAACGCAAAAAGCCCGTCAGGTAGGCCGTTGACGGGTAGGGAGTGTTGAGTTGCGTCATCGGTGGAATGACGCTTAAGACGCGAATAGGATTTGGGTTCATTCAACCCGTGACTTTACAGCCACTTTTGCATGAATTGAGCTTGTCCTGCGGCCGCAGCGAGTTCGTATTGCGTAAATCCAAAGCGTTTGTAGCTGGACAAGGCCGGTGCATTGCCACTCAGCACCTCTAGGGTGAGCTTGCAGCAGCCACGCAAGCGGGCGTAATCTTCTGCCGCTTTGAGCAGGGCTTGTCCAACGCCTTGGCCCCGATGGTCCGCCAAGACGGCAATGTCGTGCACGTTGAGCAGAGGTTTGGCCTTGAAGGTGGAATAGCCTTCAAAGCAGTTGATCAAGCCCACAGGTTTGTCTTCAAGCCAAGCGATGAAACTGGCTGCACCTGCCATGCGGGCCAAGTCTTTGCACAAGCGCGCTGCAGTTTCTGGGCTGAGTGCATCGCCACCGCCCATGGGATCTTGGGCGTAGGCATCGAGCAAAAAAACCAGAGCTTGCGCATCTTGCGCATTCAAATAATCGACGCGCTTGATTTGCAAATCGATCATGCAGCGTAGTCGCTCATCGGCACGCAACTGCAGAACAAGTTGCGATCGCCATACACGTTGTCAACACGCCCCACTTGCGGCCAATACTTCACGCTGCTTAAGGGACGACCAGCTTGCGCGGCACCCACCTCACGTGAGTAAGGACGGTTCCAATCAGCGACCATCAAACTGGCGGCTGTGTGAGGCGCGTGCTTCAGTGGGTTGTTATCTTGCGGCCAAACGCCGTTTTCAATGAGGCGCACTTCTTCGCGAATGGCAATCATGGCATCAATGAAACGGTCTAACTCTTCAAGCGTTTCGCTTTCGGTGGGTTCCACCATGAGGGTGTTGACCACAGGGAAAGACAAAGTGGGTGCATGGAAACCATAGTCCATCAAGCGCTTGGCCACGTCTTCTGCCATCACGCCGCTGGTTTCTTTCAGGCCGCGCAAATCTAAAATGCACTCGTGGGCCACATGACCCGCTGTGCCATTCTCGCCCGCGCTGGCGTACAGCGTCGGGTAGTGATCGGTCAAGCGACGGCTGATGTAGTTGGCCGCCAAAATGGCCGCCTCGGTGGCGTGCTTCAAGCCTTCAGCGCCCATCATGCGGCAATACATCCAGCTGATGGGCAACACGGCCGCGTTGCCCAAAGGTGCCGCTGAAACGGCGCCCACGCCATTCACTTTCAAGCCACCTGTGGCGTGGCCTGGCAAATAGGGTACCAAGTCTGCCACCACACAAACGGGGCCCACGCCTGGGCCGCCGCCGCCATGAGGAATGCAGAAGGTTTTGTGCAGATTAAGGTGGCTCACATCGCCACCAAATTCGCCGGGGGCTGCCACACCCACCAAAGCATTCATGTTGGCACCGTCTACATACACGCGGCCGCCGTGTTGGTGAACCAATTCACACAGTGCTTTCACTTGGGTTTCAAACACGCCATGTGTGCTGGGGTAGGTAATCATGGCTGCGGCCAAGTTGGCGCTGTGTTGTTCGCACTTGGCCTTCAGATCGGCCATGTCGACGTTGCCTTGCGCATCGCAAGCGGTGACCACCACTTGCATGCCCACCATTTGTGCGCTGGCGGGGTTGGTGCCGTGCGCACTGGAAGGAATGATGCAAATGTTGCGATGGCCTTGGCCCTTGGCTTCGTGAAAGGCCTTGATGACCAAGAGGCCTGCGTATTCACCTTGAGAACCTGCGTTGGGTTGCAAGCTGATGCCTGCGTAGCCTGTGGCTTGGCACAACCACTCGCGCAGTTGCTCATCGAGCAGTGCATAGCCCTTGAGCTGATCGGCGGGAGCGAAGGGGTGCATGTTGGCAAACTCGGGCCAGGTGATGGGAATCATCTCGCTGGTGGCATTGAGCTTCATGGTGCAAGAGCCCAGCGGAATCATGCTGCGATCGAGGGCTAAATCTTTGTCGCTCAATTGACGGATGTAACGCAGCATGCCGGTTTCGGAGTGGTACCGATTGAACACCGGATGTGTGAGGAATGTACTGGTGCGGCGCAGGCCTGTTGGGATGAGCGTGTCGCGACCTTTTTCAAAAGGTGTCCAATCGGGCAGGGATTGACCGCCTTCTGCAAAGCTAGACCAGAGTAATTCGATGTCATCGCGCGCGGTGGTTTCGTCCAGAGACACACCAATGCTGTCAGCACTTAACTTTCGCAAATTCAAACCTTGAAGCAGGGCTTTTTGCAGGATGGCATCGGTCCGCGTACCCGTGCTAATTTGCAAAGTGTCAAAGGCTGATTTGTGCGCCAGTTTGCAACCGAGTTGTTCCAAACCTTCCGCCAAAATGGCAGTGAAGCTGGCCACGCGTTGGGCAATGCGCTTCAAACCTACAGGGCCGTGATAGACCGTGTACATGCTGGCGACCACCGCGGGTAAAACTTGCGCCGTGCAAATGTTGGAGGTGGCTTTTTCGCGGCGAATGTGTTGCTCTCGTGTTTGCAAAGCCAAGCGATAGGCAGGGTTGCCATGCACGTCTACACTGACGCCCACCAAACGGCCTGGCATAGAGCGCTTGTATTCATCGCGGCAGGCCAAGTAAGCGGCGTGTGGGCCACCGGCGCCCATGGGCATACCGAGGCGCTGAGTGGTGCCCACCACAATGTCGGCGTCCATTTCACCGGGTGGCGTGAGCATTGTCAATGCCAGCAAATCGGCGGCCACAATGAAGGCTGCTTGAGCAGCGTGAGCTTTTGCAATGACAACTTTCAAATCGTGCGCCATGCCTGAAGTCGCGGGGTACTGCGCCACCGCTGCAAAATAATCGTGTTGTTGCATGAGCTCGGGGACAATGCCCACTATCACCTTCAAGCCTAAAGGTGCTGCACGCGTTTGAATCACTTCAATGGTTTGCGGATGGCAGTCACTGGCCACAATGATGTTGTTGCTTTTTGATTTGACCGAGCGCTTGGCCAAGGTCATGGCCTCGGCAGCAGCAGTAGCTTCGTCCAACATGGAAGCGTTGGCAATGGGCATGGCCGTCAAATCGCAAATCATGGTTTGGAAATTGACCAAGGCTTCCATTCGGCCTTGACTGATTTCGGCTTGGTAGGGTGTGTAGGCGGTGTACCAAGCGGGGTTTTCCAAGATGTTGCGCAAAATCACGCCGGGTGTGTGAGTGCCGTAATAGCCTTGGCCAATGAAGCTTTTGAGTATTTTGTTTTGCTGCGCCATGGCTTTGAGCTCAGCCAACGCACCGGCCTCTGTCACGGGCGCAGGCAACTTCATGGCCTGACTGCGTGCAATGGAGGCGGGCACGATGCTGTCAATGAGCGCGCGGCGTGAAGCTTGGCCAATGACAGACAGCATGTGCTTTTCATCTGCTTCATTGATGCCAATGTGGCGTGCAATGAATTCATGCTCGTTTTCGAGAAGATTTAAAGGGGCGGCAGAGGACATCAACATGGTGGGGCCTTCGACTTATTGTTCGATCAAAAAAACTCAAAAGGAATTTCAGTGAGACGCCGCAAACGCGGTGTAAGCGGTTTCGTCCAGCAAGGCATCCACTTGTGATGTATCAGAGAACTTCACCTTGAAGAACCACCCAGCGCCCAACGGATCGGTATTGGCCAAGGAAGGGTCGTCGCGCAGCGCTTCATTGACTTCCGTGATTTCGCCACTGATGGGCATGTAAACATCAGCTGCAGCCTTCACAGACTCCACCACACCCGCCACATCCTTTTGCGCAAAACTGCTGCCCACTTCGGGCAGCTCCACAAACACCACATCCCCCAACGCATCTTGCGCGTGGTGCGTAATGCCCACCGTGGCCACATCGCCATTCACCAAAATCCACTCATGCTCTTCCGTGTACTTCAAACTCATTTCTCACTCCTTGTTTAATTTGGGTCAGTTAATTTTTAATTGGGGTCAGATCACAATTAATTTTAAAAATCTTCGTGTTTCAGCCGCGGTAATAACGATTGGGCACAAACGGCATGGCGCTCACGGTCATCGGCACAGCCTTGCCGCGCACCATCGCGTTGACCACAGTTCCTAAGCCTGCGCTTGCCACATCGACATAGCCCATGGCCACCGGCACGTTGGCGGTGGGGCCAAGCAAGCCGCTAGAAACTTCGCCAATTTTGGCGCCCTGCATGTTCTGCAATTCCACATGCTCACGCACGGGCACACGCTCCTGCGCAATGAGCCCCACTCGCTTTCGTGTGAGGGCGCGGGTGCCATCCAATTGTCCCAACACAATGTCTGCGCCAGAAAAACCACCTGCGCGTGCGCCACCTGTGCGGCGAACTTTTTGAATGGCCCAATTGAGGCCGGCTTCAATGGGCGTGGTGCTGGTGTCAATGTCGTTGCCATACAAACACAAGCCAGCTTCAAGTCGCAAAGAGTTGCGAGCGCCTAAACCAATCGGCTTGACCTCTGCTTGCGATAACAAAGCGCGCGCAAAATGGTCGGCATGATCGTTGTGAACGGAAATTTCAAAACCATCTTCACCAGTGTAGCCAGAACGCGTAATGAACAAATCAGCACCTTGCCACGCAAATGATGCGCCCGTCATAAAGACCCCTTTTTCAACCCCAGGCACCATGCGCGATAAAGCATCGACAGCCTTGGGGCCTTGCAAAGCCAAGAGCGAACGCTCAGGCATAGGAATCACTTGGCATTGGGAGCCAATGTGCGCTTGAATGTGAGCGATGTCGTTCACTTTGCAAGCACCATTCACAACGACAAAAATATCGGTACCGCGATTGACAAACATCAAATCGTCAATGATGGTGCCTTCGTCTGTAAGTAGCAATCCGTATCGCTGTTTGCCCACGGGTAAATCGATCACATCCACAGGCATGAGGGATTCAAACGCTGCTGCAGCACCAGGCCCCACCAAGCGCAACTGGCCCATGTGAGACACATCAAACAACCCAGCCTCAGAGCGCGTGTGGTGGTGTTCGGCCATCAAACCCATGGGGTATTGCACGGGCATGCTGTAGCCGGCAAAGGGCACCATGCGCGCGCCCAATTCAAGGTGCAATTCATTCAGGGGGGTGTTGAGCAATGGCGCGTTATCGGACAAATCAGTTCTCCAAGGGCAATGTAAAACCATGATCGAAATCTTGGGTTGCCCTCGCTGTCCGCTTTACCTGAGCGATTCGCCGGGTGAGCCCTTCCCTAAAGAAAGACCCACTGCGGGTTGCGCCTTCGGTGGAGGGTTCGACCGAATGGTCCGCCCTCTCTCTCCAGTGAGGAAGCGCTCATGGCCAAACCATGAACGTTTGTCAGTCCTTTGTACCTGAGCGTTCAGAAACACTTCGGTTTCCTGCGCCTTCGGTGGCGATTTTTAAAAACCGCGCTCTCCTGACAATTAAATTATAAACAGGTCTTCAAGACCTTCGCGCATTTTTTACATGCCCGAGTAGTTTGGCCCCCCGCCGCCCTCTGGGGTGACCCAGACGATGTTTTGGGTGGGGTCTTTGATGTCACAGGTTTTGCAATGCACACAGTTTTGGGCGTTGATTTGCAATCGATCGGATTGGTCTACGTTTTTCACATATTCGTACACGCCAGCAGGGCAATAACGCGCTTCGGGTCCTGCAAATTTAGACAAGTTCAAGCTGACGGGCACGCTGGCATCCTTCAGAGTGAGGTGAGCGGGCTGGTTTTCTTCATGGTTGGTGTTGCTGATGAACACACTGGACAAGCGATCAAAAGTGAGCTTGCCATCGGGCTTGGGATACTGAATGGGCTTGCAATCAGCCGCAGGCTTTAAGTAAGTGTGGTCGGCTGCTGTACGGCGAATGGTCCATGGCACGTGGCCGCGCAACAAGAACTGCTCAACGCCTGTCATCAGGGTGCCCACAGTGCGACCCTTTTTGAACCATTGCTTGAAGTTACGAGCTTTGTTCAACTCCTGATACAACCAACTGCTTTCGAAGGCTTCTGGGTAGGCGCTGAGCTCGTCGTGTTGACGGCCCGCTTGCAATGCGTCGTAAGCCGCTTCCGCCGCCAACATGCCCGTTTTAATGGCGGCATGGCTGCCTTTGATTCGGCTTGCATTGAGATAGCCAGCTTCGCATCCAATGAGGACGCCGCCAGGAAATACCGTTTTAGGCAATGACAAAATGCCGCCAGCCGTAATGGCGCGCGCACCATAAGAAATGCGTTTGGCCGGTGCAATGCCTTTGGCTTCGTCGCCTTCAAAATACCAGCGAATGTTGGGGTGGGTTTTGAAACGTTGGAATTCTTCGAAGGGGCTGAGCCAAGGGTTTGTGTAGTCTAGGCCCACCACAAAACCCACCACCACTTTGTTGTCTTCCATGTGGTACATGAAAGAGCCACCGTAGGTTTTTTCATCGAGGGGCCAGCCAGCGCTGTGCAAAGCCAAGCCAGCTTTGTGACGGGCAGGCTCAATTTCCCACAATTCTTTGATGCCAATGGCGTAGCTTTGAGGATCTTTGCCTTCATCTAACTTGAAGCGAGAAATGACTTGCTTGCCCAAGTGACCGCGCGCGCCTTCTGCAAACACGGTGTACTTGGCATGCAGTTCCATGCCCAATTGAAAATTTTCTGTGGGCTCACCATCTTTGCCGATTCCCATGTTGCCGGTGGCCACGCCTTTGACCGAGCCATTCTCGTTGTACAAAACTTCAGCGGCAGTAAAACCTGGAAAAATTTCAACACCCAAAGCCTCAGCTTGTTCACCTAACCAACGCGTGAAGTTGCCTAAGCTGATGATGTAGTTGCCATCGTTGTGAAAGCAGGGGGGTAATGTGAAATTGGGAACGCGTGTGGCGCCCGTTTCGGTGGTCATCAAGAAGATGTCTTCTGTGACGGGTTGATTCAGCGGTGCGCCCATCTCTTTCCAGTTTGGAAAGAGTTCATTCAGTGCGATGGGATCCATGATGGCGCCAGACAAAATGTGCGCGCCTGGTTCTGAGCCTTTTTCCAAAACCACCACAGAAACATCATTGCCTTTTTCCTGTGCCAACTGCTTTAAGCGAATGGCAGCGGACAAGCCTGCAGGGCCGCCGCCCACCACGACCACGTCGTATTCCATGGATTCGCGGGGGCCGTGGGTGTTCAAAATCTCTTCGGGTGTCATGGGGTGACTCGCATTAAGTTGAAATACTGGAGGACTCATTGTCTGCCTGATGACTCATTTTAAGCGCTGAACAGGCAAAATCGGAGCTTCACCTCAGATGAAATCTGAGCCAATGGGATGGTCTTCAATCAGAAACTGACATTATGAAATTCGAAATTCCTGAAATTAAAAAGCTTGTCCATGAAATGATCATCCCCATTCGATGGGGGGACATGGATGCCATGGGCCATGTGAACAACAGCGTTTATTTTCGCTACCTTGAAACCATCCGCATTAATTACTTTGAAAAGCTTGGGTGTGTACCCGATCCTCAAGGCACAGGGCCTGTGATCCTGAATGCGTTTTGCAGTTTTTACAAGCAACTGGAATTTCCCGGTGATGTGCTGGCCAAGATGTATGTGAGTGATCCTGCCCGCACTACGTTTGAAAGTTGGTGCACCTTGTCACGTACGGATCAACCGGATGTCATTTATGCAGCAGGCGGTGCAACGACAGTATGGGTTGATTTTCCTCAGCAAAAAGCAGTGCCTCTGCCAGATGCGATCCGCGCCAGAGTGACGCCCTGATTTATTTTTGCCTGGGGACTCGGCCCATCAAATAAAACTCTGGGTTAGGCATCATGTTGCTGAAACTGGCCATGCGATTGGACAACCCAAAAAACGCTGTGATGGCAGCGATGTCCCAAATGTCTTCATAGTTGAAGCCGTGCGCATGCAATGGTGCAAAGTCAGCCTCTTCAATCTCATCGCTGTGAAGGCAAACCTTGATCGCGAAATCCAGCATGGCGCGTTGACGCCCTGAAATATCTGCTTTGCGGTAATTCACGGCCACTTGATCTGCAACAAGGGGTTTCTTTTCGTGAATGCGAAGAATGGCGCCATGGGCTACCACACAATACAAACAATGGTTGGCGGCGCTTGTGGCGGTCACGATCATTTCACGATCGCCTTTGGTGAGATTGCTTTCGCGACCCACAGACTCAGGCACCATGAGGGCGTCGTGGTAAGCAAAAAACGCACGCCATTCTGCAGGTCTGCGCGCAAAAGCCAAAAAAACCTGAGGTACAAAACCGGCTTTTTCCTGAACTTCCAAAATTTTGGTCCGAATGTCTTCGGGAACATCCTTCAACTCGGGGGCGGGGTATCTTGGCGCTTTACCGTTGATTTGTGAGGGGGTGGTCATAAAAAAGTCCTTGTCAGCTTTCTGATTCTAATCAGCTATTACACTACTTACTTCCGAGTATCCCCCTCTTAGGAGCGTCCTGTGAATAAGATTTTCCCCTCTGCAGCCGAAGCACTGAAAGGTGTTGTGGCCGATGGTCAATTGTTGGCTGTTGGCGGATTTGGCCTTTGCGGTATTCCTGAAGCCCTGATTGACGCTTTGCGCGACTCAGGTGTCAAGAATCTCACCGCTATTTCAAACAACGCTGGTGTTGATGGTTTCGGTTTGGGCAAATTGCTTGAGACCCGTCAAATCAAAAAAATGATTTCATCTTATGTGGGTGAGAACAAAGAGTTCGAGCGTCAGTTCTTGGCAGGTGAACTTGAGTTGGAATTTACCCCGCAAGGCACCTTGGCGGAAAAGCTGCGTGCTGGCGGTGCTGGCATCCCTGCGTTCTTCACCAAAACCGGTGTCGGTACGATGGTGGCCGATGGCAAAGAGTTGCGTGAATTCGATGGCGAAACTTATGTCATGGAGCGTTCATTGGTGCCCGATGTGTCTTTGGTCAAAGCTTGGCGTGCCGACAAATCTGGCAACTTGCAATTCCGCCTGACGGCGCGCAACTTCAATCCTGCTGTGGCCATGGCTGGCAAGGTTTGCATTGTGGAAGTAGAAGAGATTGTTGAAACTGGCGAGATGGTCCCTGACCATGTTCACTTGCCTGGTATTTACGTTCACCGTTTGGTGCTTAACAAGCACCCTGAAAAGCGCATTGAGAAACGCACCATCACAGAGAAAGCAGGAGTCTGAGCATGAGCTGGAATCAAGACCAAATGGCGGCACGCGCCGCACACGAACTGGAAGACGGCTTTTATGTGAACTTGGGCATTGGTATTCCCACCTTGGTGGCCAACCATGTGCCCAGCAACATTGAGGTGTGGTTGCAATCTGAAAACGGCATGTTGGGCATTGGCCCTTTTCCCACAGAGGATGAAGTCGATGCCGACCTCATCAATGCGGGCAAACAAACCGTCACCACCATCAAAGGCTCGTCTATTTTTGGCAGCCACGACAGCTTTGCCATGATTCGTGGCGGCAAGATCAATCTGTCGATCTTGGGCGCCATGCAAGTGAGTGAAAAGGGCGACCTCGCCAACTGGATGATTCCAGGCAAGATGGTCAAGGGCATGGGGGGCGCCATGGATTTGGTGGCGGGTGTCAAGCGCGTGATTATCTTGATGGAACACGTGGCCAAGAAAAAAGACGGAACCGAAGATTTGAAAATCTTGCCGCAATGCACCTTGCCTTTAACGGGCGTCGGCGTGGTCGACCGCATCATCACTGACTTGGCCGTGATGGATGTGGTGCCTGAAGGGCTCAGAGTGCTTGAGATGGCGCCCGGGGTGACGCAAGAAGTGCTGCAAAGTAAAACAGGTGTCAAACTGATTTTCTGATGAAACAATTCAAAATTGCATGCATCCCTGGCGATGGCATCGGGCAGGAAGTCATTCCTGCTTCACAAGTGGTACTTGAGGCGCTTGCCGAAGGACAAAGTCAGTTCAGTTTTGAATTTAAGTCATTTGATTGGGGTGGCGATTACTACCGCAAACATGGCGTCATGATGCCGGCTGATGGGCTTGATGCACTGCGGTCCATGCATGCTATCTTGTTTGGTTCCGCTGGCGACCCTCAAATACCCGACCACATCACCTTGTGGGGCTTGCGTCTCAAAATTTGCCAAGGTTTTGATCAGTACGCCAACGTGCGGCCCACCCGCATCTTGCCGGGCATTGATGCACCCTTAAAGCGATGCACGCCCGAACAACTCAATTGGGTCATTGTTCGTGAAAATTCTGAAGGCGAGTATGCGGGTGTGGGTGGTAGAGCCCATCAAGGTCATCCCATTGAAGTGGCCACCGATGTGTCCATGATGACCCGCGTGGGCGTGCAGCGCATCATGCGTTATGCCTTCAAGTTGGCGCAATCAAGGCCTCGCAAGTTGCTCACGGTGGTGACCAAATCCAATGCCCAACGCCACGCCATGGTCATGTGGGATGAAATTGCCAAAGAGGTGAGCGCCGAGTTTCCCGATGTGCATTGGGACAAAGAACTGGTGGACGCTTGCACTGCGCGCATGGTCAATCGGCCTGCAACGCTGGACACCTTGGTGGCCACCAACTTGCATGCCGACATTCTGAGCGATTTGGCTGCGGCGTTGGCGGGCAGCTTGGGCATTGCACCCACTGGCAACATTGACCCAGAGCGGCGATACCCTTCGATGTTCGAGCCGATTCATGGTTCCGCCTTTGACATCATGGGCAAGGGTCTCGCAAACCCTATTGGCAGTTTCTGGAGTTGTGTGATGATGCTGGAACACATCGGTTTGGAGCAGCAGGCTCAGCGTTTGATGCAGGCCATCGAGGCTGTCACAGCCAACCCGAAGTTGCACACACGCGACTTAGGTGGCGAGGCCTCTACAAAACAAGTGACCGAGGCGGTGTGCCAAATGCTTCGGCATTAGAAAAATTTACCATAACCGAGATGCAGGACACAAAATGGCAAAGAAAACAAAGTTTTGGTTGAGTGCAGTGGGCCTCAGTTTGGCAACCCTCATGCCGCACCAAGCAGCTGCGCAAGCCATGCCTGCATGCCCTGAGAAAAACGTCATGTATTGGCAGGCATTTCCTCCGGGTGGCGAATCTGATTTGTCTGCAAGACATCAGCAAGTTGTGCTCAAAAAGAAATGCGGCGCCATCGATACCATCATTCAATACAAGGCTGGCGCTGGCGGCGGCCTCATGTGGGCCCAGATGAATAACCTGCCAGGCGATGGCCTGAATGTGGTGGGCATCAATTTGCCGCACATTGTGTTCCAGCCCATCGAAGGCGAAGTGCAATACAAAACGGCCGACATCACGCCCGTTTTTTGGTTTCATTACACCCCTGATGTGTTGGTGGTTCCTGAAAGCAGCCCAATTAAAAACTTTGCCGAGTTCATTGCCGCGGCCAAACAGTCTCCAGGCAAAATGAACTTGGGTGGCTCAGGCTTGAACTCAGCCAACCATGCGGCGCATGAACGCTTGAACGCAGCCTTTGGCATCAAGAGCACCTATGTGCCCTACAAAGGCACTGGCGATATGTCCATGGCGGTTGTGGGCGCGCAAATTGACGGCGCTGTGACCTACACCCCCTTCGCAATTGCCAACCGCGGCAAAGTTCGCGCATTGGCTGTGGCCATGGAAAAACGCCACCCTCTCATGCCCAATGTGCCGACGTTCAGAGAACTGGGCGTCGATTGGATTGACGGTGCCTACCGCGGCGTGGGTGTACCCAAGTCAACCTCACCAGAGGCGCGCAAAAAATTGTCTGACATGTGGCTGGCCTTGAACAACGATCCTGAAATGAAAGAGCTGGCAGCCAAGAGCGGCTTTGAGTTGGTCAACATCGGCAACGATCAAATGGACGCCTTCATGAAAGAGCGCATCGCTTTGTACATTGAGGGTGCGAAGCGATTGGGTTTGGGTAAAAAATAAACCGGTTAAACAAGGAGACAAAATGCGTTCGATTTTTTCAAAGTGGAAACAAGTTTGCATTGCCGCATTGATCACGCTGGTTTTCCCAATCAGCGTCCTTGCGCAAGCCTATCCCTCTAAGCCCATCAAAATGATTGTGCCTTTCGCTGCGGGCGGCACCACTGACATCGTGGCCCGCATCATTGCGCAAAAAATGTCGGAATCGATGGGTCAACCGGTAACGGTCGACAACAGAGGGGGTGCGGGTGGAGCGATTGGCGCAGACATGATGGCCAAAGCAGCGCCCGATGGCTACACCATCTTGATGCACAACCTGTCTTTCCCCTTGGCGGCTGTGGCGCAGACGCTTGCCAATCGTTCGCCATTCAATGTGGATACAGACTTTGCAGGCGTTTCAATTGCCGTCTATGTTCCCTTCATTTGGACCGCCAGCCCATCCGTGCCTGCCAAAGATTTGAAAGAGTTGGCCACCTTGCTGCGCAACACCAAAAGTTTGCAATACAACTATGGCTCTACTGGGCCAGGTTCAACCATGCACGTGCTGGGAGAGGCGTATAAAAAAGAAGCCGGTATCAGCATGGAGCACATTCCTTTTAAGGGCGCGGCACCCCTGAAGCAAGAGCTTTTGGCGGGTCGCCTTCAGGTCGGCGGGGATCAATTGTCATCTTCCTTGGCGGAAATTAAAGCGGGTACTTTGAGAGCCTTGGCAACTACAGCCTCGCAACGAATTGCCAATTTGCCTGATGTTCCGACTGTGAAAGAACTGGGCTTTCCCAATTTGGAATTGGAAGGCTGGAACGGCGTTTTTGCCCCTGCCAAAACGCCTAAAGACATCATTGAACGCCTGAACAAGGAAATTGTTGCCGCAGTGCGTCACCCTGATGTTGTCAAACGACTGACTGAATTGGGTGCAGAAGGCGTGGGCTCTACGCCGGCAGCGCAAGATGCCATGTTGCGCAAACAGATGGATCAATTCAGAGGTGTCATTCGTGAGATGAAACTCGACTAAGCTTCACAAGCCTAAGACTTACTTGGCTTGACCGCCTTTGCCAAGCCACCAAACAGGCAATTGCGTGCAGTCTTTGGCGTCTAGACCAGCGCCTGCTGCTTCGTTGAATTTTTGCAGGGCCAGGCTGGTCAATGGCAGATCTCTGTGGTTTGTTTGGGCCAACTCAATCATGGTTCGCATGTCTTTGCGCATGGTTGCAACGTCAACAGTCACCACCTCATTTTTTTGATGGCTTAAGGCTTGGGCCAACATGGGGCCGCGCACCTTCAACATGTTTGGCCCTCCCGAACTTTCAGACAAGATGTCGATCACCCTTTGTGGGTCTAGTTTCAAGGGCTCTATCAAGGAAAGTGCCTCACCCAAGGTTTGCCAGTAAACCATGAGAGGCAAGTTGACGGCCATCTTCATGGACGATCCAGCGCCGTAGGTGCCCACATGCTCGACGCGTTTACAAAGTTGATCTAGCAATGATTTAACTTTGGCCAAGTCTTCTGCGGCGCCCCCCACAAACCCTAGCAATTTACCTTCCTTCGCTGGGCCAATACTGCCACCTACAGGACACTCTAGAAAAGCGGCGCCAACGGCTTGCACGCGTTTGGCTATCTCTTGCGGTTTCGTGGGTTTAACGGTGCTCATGTCAATGAAGATTTTGTGCGCGACGGCCCCACTCAATAAACCATGCATGCCTGAATAAACGTCGTCAAGGGCTGCTTCATTGGTGAGCAGTGTGATGACGGTGTCAACCGATTCAGCCAGCAATTGGGGTGAACTCGCCCACTGAGCGCCAGCATTCAAAAGGGGGCTGGCTTTGTCAGATGTTCGGTTCCACACTGTCACAGAAAAGCCCAGACCCAAGAGGCGAGCGCCAATGGCATTGCCCATTTTGCCAATACCTGCGATACCAATTCTCATGATGTTCTCCATTTGAAATGAACAGATTTGAAGACAATCGGGAATTTTTCATGTCCAATCGGGTCTCCAGACGTATTTTTGAGTGCTTTCAAGCTCTTCTTGCAATCTTATAATGGAAAGTTGAGCCCGGTTTGGCTTTATTAAAGATACCCCTGACATGAGCACACCTGTTATTTCTGTTGCTGACATTCGCAAAACTTTCCTCGACTTTTTTGCATCCAAAGGTCATACCGTGGTGGCGTCCAGCCCCTTGGTTCCCGGCAATGACCCCACCTTGATGTTCACCAACTCGGGCATGGTTCAGTTCAAGGATGTTTTCTTGGGTTCTGACAAGCGCAGTTATGTCCGTGCCGCTTCGGTTCAGGCTTGCTTACGCGCAGGCGGTAAGCACAACGATTTGGAAAACGTCGGATACACAGCTCGCCACCACACCTTCTTTGAAATGTTGGGCAATTGGAGTTTTGGGGATTACTTCAAACGTGACAGTTTGAAATGGGCCTGGGAATTGCTCACGCAGGTTTACAAATTGCCAGCCGACAAATTGTGGGCCACGGTCTACATTGAAGACGACGAAGCTTACGACATTTGGACAAAAGAAATTGGACTGCCACCTGAGCGCGTGGTGCGCATCGGCGACAACAAAGGCGGACGTTACATGTCCGACAATTTTTGGATGATGGCCGACACTGGCCCCTGTGGTCCTTGCTCTGAAATTTTTTACGATCACGGTCCTGAAATTGCGGGCGGCCCTCCTGGCAGCCCAGAGCAAGACGGCGACCGCTACATTGAAATTTGGAACAACGTTTTCATGCAGTTTGACATGCAGCCTGATGGCAGTGTGCAAAACTTGCCTGCACCTTGCGTTGACACGGGCATGGGCCTTGAGCGTTTGGCGGCCATTCTGCAGCACGTGCACAGCAATTACGAAATTGACATTTTCGATGCACTGATCAAAGCGGCCTCGCGAGAAACTGGCTGTGTTGATTTGCAAAACAAATCGCTGCGTGTGATTGCCGATCACATTCGCGCAACAGCCTTCTTGGTCAGCGATGGTGTGGTCCCTAGCAATGAAGGCCGTGGCTATGTGCAGCGCCGTATCGTTCGCCGCGCCATTCGCCACGGTTACAAGCTGGGCCAAAAGACGCCGTTCTTTCACAAGTTGGTACCTGACTTGGTTAAATTGATGGGAGCCGCTTACCCCAGCTTGGCGTCACAAGAAAAACGCATCACCGACATTTTGAAAGCCGAAGAAGAACGCTTCTTTGAAACGCTTGAAGTGGGCATGCAAATTTTGGATGCGGCGCTGGAGGGCGGCGTGCAAGTGCTGCCGGGTGATGTGGCTTTCAAATTGCACGACACCTATGGCTTCCCATTGGACTTGTCGGCAGACGTTTGCCGAGAGCGCGATTTGAGTGTGGACGAAGTGGGCTTTACAGCCGCTATGGCGCGTCAAAAAGCGCAAGCCCGTGCAGCCGGTAAATTTAAAATGGACCGTGCCTTGGAGTACACAGGCGCTGGCAATACTTTTGTGGGCTATGACGAGCTTCAAGCAAACGCCAAAGTGCTGGCCTTGTATGTAGACGGCACACCTGCCACGGTCTTGAAGGCTGGGCAAGAAGGCGTGGTGGTGCTAGACACCACACCTTTCTACGCAGAGTCTGGCGGTCAAGTGGGCGACCAAGGTTTGCTCCAAACCGCTGGCGCTCAATTTGAAGTGGCTGACACTTTGAAAATCAAGGCCGATGTGTTTGGTCACCACGGCACATTGCTTAAAGGCAGCCTTCAAGTAGGCGATACCATTCAAGCGCAAGTCAACGCAGATCTCCGCGCGGCCACCATTCGCAATCACTCTGCAACGCACTTGATGCACAAAGCTTTGCGCGAAGTGTTGGGCGATCATGTGCAGCAAAAAGGTTCCTTGGTGAATGCAGAGCGCACACGATTTGACTTCGCGCACAACGCCCCCATTTCCGATGACCAAATTTTGGCCATTGAAGCCAAAGTGAATCAAGAAATTTGGGCCAACCCCGCCACGCAAGCGCGCGTGATGGACATTGAGTCTGCTCAAAAAACTGGCGCCATGATGTTGTTTGGCGAAAAGTACGGCGAGACTGTGCGCGTTTTGGACATCGGTTCTAGCCGAGAGTTGTGCGGTGGCGTGCACGTGCACCGCACCGGTGACATTGGTTTGTTCAAAGTGGTAGCCGAAAGCGGTGTGGCGGCTGGCGTGCGGCGCATTGAAGCTGTCACAGGAGGCAATGCATTGGCTTATTTGCAATCCTTGGAAGCCGCAGTGTCCAAAGCGGCAGGCAGCCTGAAAGCATCGCCTGCTGAATTAAACAGCCGCATTGCCCAAGTCTTGGACCAAGTGAAATCTTTGGAAAAAGAAATGGCTGCGCTGAAAGGCAAATTGGCTTCGTCGCAAGGCGATGAGTTAATGACGCAAGCTGCCGATGTGAAGGGCGTCAAAGTCCTGGCCGCATTGTTGCCAGGCGCTGACGCCAAAACATTGCGTGAAACCATGGACAAGTTGAAAGACAAACTGAAAACGGCTGTCGTTGTGTTGGCTTCGGTGGATGGTGACAAAGTTCAGTTGGCGGCGGGCGTGACCGTAGACACCATCGGCAAAGTCAAAGCCGGCGAATTGGTCAACTTTGTGGCACAGCAAGTGGGCGGTAAAGGCGGTGGTAAGCCGGACATGGCCATGGCGGGTGGTACTGACGCAACCCACTTGAGTGCAGCTTTGGAAAGTGTGCAGGCCTGGGCGTCTGAGCGTTTGTAGTTTTCAGATGTGTAGACAGACCCCTTTTCGAACTTGTGAATTTCAAAAAGCCCCCAATGGGGCTTTTTGATGGGCTAGATCAAATTGTGGTACTGAAATTCCAAGGGTAATACCTAGCGAGTTTAATTTTTTTTGTGCATAAAATTAACTTTATGGATAAAAATAAAAATCCCACTGCCCTCGAAATTGCGTTCACCTCCTTGCGACAGGATGTTTTGTCATTGGCATATTTGCCAGGTACCAAGCTGAAAGTTGAACATTTGCAGCAGGCGTATGCCCTGTCATCTAGCCCTATCAGAGAGGCTCTGAACAGACTTGCTGAGGAAGGCTTGGTGCGTTCTGACGATCGCAAGGGTTTTCGAGTTGCATTGATTTCAGATTTGGATTTGCAAGACATTACCAGCATGAGGTTGCTGATTGACCTTCCCACTCTAGAGCAATCAATGAGGACGGGAGATGACGCTTGGGAAGCGCGGGTCATTGCCAGTTTTCATTTGCTCGAAAAACTAGAGAGCAGATTACCAGAAGGACCTGTTGTCCTTCATGCTGAGTGGAGTGCACTCCACCGAGGTTTCCACAAAGCCATGATGAGTGCCTGCCCCTCTGAGCGCATGGTGTTGACCAGCAGCAGCCTGTTTGATCAAGCGGAAAGATACCGGCACATTTCGGCGCGTTACAGAACCGTGATTAAGCGCAAAAGCGAAGAGCATAAAGTTTTGATGCTTGCTGTTCTTAAGCGTGACATTGCGACTGCCCAGCAACTTCACCAAGAACATGTTCTGAGCACACAAAAAAATGCCCTGAAGGCTTTGGCTCATTGGCATAAAGATACCCATTGATATTTGGAGAAATATATGCTGAAAGTAACCCGACCAACGCTGTCCCATTTTGGCGTTTATGTCACCGATGTAGACAAGATGGTGCGCTTTTATAAAACTGTTTTTGGGTTGGTAGAAACAGACCGCGGTGTTGGTAAAACATTCAAAGCACCTTTGGTTTTTTTGAGCGCCAGCCCCGATCAGCATCATCAACTGGTTATTGCTGGAGGTCGTCCTACAGATGCAACATTTAGCACTGTGATGCAGTTGTCTTTTGCAGTGCCTTCTATTCAGCATTTAAGAGATTTGAAAAAATCTGCTGAAGCACTGGGTGCAAGCCGCTTTTTGCCTTTAAACCATGGCAATGCTCTCTCTGTTTACTTTGCAGACCCAGAAGGCAATACGGTAGAAATTTACATCGACATGCCTTTCTACATCTCTCAGCCGCACGGCGATCCACTGGATCTCAGCAAGGACGACGCAACACTGCTGCGTGAAACTGAAGCTATCTGCAGAAGCGATCCAACTTTCAAACTCATCGAAGACTGGCAAGCTGCCACATTCAATTAACCTTTTTCATTCATTAAGAGAATCAACATGAAATTACTTTCTTTCATTGGCACAAACGGCCCGACATGGGGCGCAGTTGTTGGGCAAGACGATGTGGTCGATTTGGGCAAAGAAATGCCTAAGTTCACCAATTTAGCGGCTTATATTGGATCAGGTGAATATCTGAAAGCCAAAGACCATGTGCTTGGCAAAAAACCATCTGCCAAGTTGAGCGAAATTACTTTCTTACCCGTGATTCCTGAACCAGAAAAAATTATCTGTGCGGTGCGAAATTACATGGATCACCACCAAGAGGTTTTGGCAGCAGGTTTGCACCGTGAATTGTCTGAGGAACCACCTATTTTCTTGCGCGTTTGGCGTTCACAAGTAGCGCACAATCAAGGCATTGTTTGTCCCAATGTTTCCAATAGTTTGGATTGGGAAGGTGAATTGGCTGTCATCATTGGCAAGCCAGGGCGCTTCATCAAAGAAGAAGATGCCTTTGACCATGTGGCTGGCTATTCTTGCTACAACGATGGGAGTATCAGAGAATGGCAATTCCATGCCAAACAAATTGCGTCTGGCAAAAACTTTGAATCGACAGGTGGCTTCGGCCCCTGGATGGTTACTGCCGATGAAATTAAACCCAATCAAGAACTAAAGCTGATTACGCGCTTGAATGGTGTAGTGGAGCAGTCTAGCCACACAGGCCACATGATTTTTCCCATCGCCAAGTTGATCAGTTATGCCTCCACCATCTTCACGCTGATGCCTGGAGACGTGATTGCAACAGGTACACCCGCAGGTGTGGGTTGGAGTCGCAAGCCGCCTAAGTTCATGAAGCCTGGCGATGTGTGCGAAGTTGAAATTGAGCACATTGGTACATTGGTCAATCAGATCGTCGCTCAATCTTGAAACTTAAGCGCAGACTTCATGTGCCATTGCCCACTTTGATGTCTTTGACTGATGTTGTTCAAATGCTCATCATTTTGGACCATGGCGAGACGCATGGAAAAATAGTATTAAATCCTCAATAAGAAGGATCTTTTATTTAACAGGGATGGAGACAAATGATGAACCATGAATATTCAAAAACCAATTTTTTGAAAAACAAGCTGATCCTAACTTTGCTGGTCAGTGGCGCTGCATTTGCACAAAATTATCCAGATAAAAACATCAAAATTTTGCAAGGCTTTGCTCCAGGTGGCAATGCTGACGCGATCGCGCGTGCTGTGGGCGCTGAAATTTCAAAAAGTGTGGGCCAGGCCGTTGTGGTTGAAGCACAAGCTGGTGCAGGCGGCACCATTGCCGCAACGACTGTGGCAAAAGCCAAGCCTGATGGCTATACCTTGCTCCTTGCAACAGGGGGTCATGCCGTAGCCGGTGCAATCTACAACAACCTCAATTACAAAACTGTTCAAGATTTTGAAATGGTCAGCACGATCACCTACTTTCCATTTTTGATTGTCGTCAATGCAGAAAACAAGATTGCCAATTTCCCTGCGCTTTTGAGCCAGGCCAAAGCCAATCCTGGAAAAATTGCTTATGGCACAGCAGGGATTGGTTCTACCCATCATTTGGCGGGTGAATTGCTTGCAAGCATGGCCAAAGTCGATTTGCTCCACATTCCCTACAGAGGTGATGCCGGGTCCATCACAGCGTTGCTAGCAGGTGATGTGCCATTCATCATAGCGCCGCCTACAGCGGTTCTTTCCAACATCAAAGGCGGCAAGCTCAAAGCGATTGCTGCTACAGGTCCTCAACGATGGGTAGGTTTGCCAGACGTGCCAACCGTCGCAGAGCAAGGTGTACCAGGCTACGATGTTCGCTCTTGGGCTGGTTTGATGGCGCCTGCTGGAACGCCCAAGCCTGTCATTGATAAATTGAATGGCGAAACTTTAAAAACACTGCAACTCCCTCACGTTAAGTCGCGTTTGGAAGAAATGGGCGGCGATGTTCGCGGCAGTACCCCAGACGAGATGAAAAATTTGGTAGCTTCTGAAACTCAAAAATGGATTCAGGTCGTCAACAATGCCAAAATTCCTAAACAGTAATCAGTCATCAACACAAGGTTCAAAATGTCTCTCATCAAAATTCGCAAGCGCAGCTTGATCATTGAAACGCAATTCCATGAAGGCGGCCCTGTTGCCGAAGTACCATTGAAACTCGCTGCTGCATGCGCAGTGATTGAAAATCCATTTGCCGGTCGTTACGAGCCAGATCTCATGCCCTTCATGGCAGAGTTGCGCTCACTGGGTACGATCTTGGCTCAAGAACTGGTTGAGACACTTGGTAAAGAAAATATTCAGGTTTACAGCAAAGCGGCTATTGTTGGAGTGAATGGCGAAATGGAGCATGGCGCTGTTTGGCATGAGGCAGGTGGCTGGGCTATGCGTGCGGTACTTGGAGAACCCAAAGCCATGGTGCCAGCCAGTAAGGCGGTTGCCAGTGCAGGCTATCGTCTGATGGTGCCTGTGCATTACATTCACGCTAGCTATGTGAGAAGTCATTACAACAGCATGGAAGTTGGTATTCAGGATGCTCCACGACCTAATGAAATTTTGTATGCTTTGGTGATGGGTACAGGAGGTCGTGTCCACTCACGCTTAGGAGGATTAACCAAGGACAAAGTGTCCGTCAATGACGGACAGCGATAGCAATCTTGAGATTTTTACTTCTTACAAGGCAAATCTATTTTTGAGCTAAGACAATCTGCTGAGATTGATTTGACTGGTAAGCAACCTGTGATTGCCAGAAATTGGATCCTTGAAAGAAATATTTTTCGCAAGAAGTTGTAAAGGGTTTTCGAAGAAATCGTTTTCTTCTGCACTTCGCTGAACAAGAGGGTAAAACTGATCGCCTATCAAAGGAAGTCCTATGGCGTTCATATGAACTCGCAACTGATGTCTCTTCCCTGTGAGTGGTTTGAGGATGTATCTTGCCAGAGCTGGCTTGTTGTATTTATCTAAAGACGAATCATTGCGCTGTAGTCGCTCCACACAATCAACCCAAGTCTCACTGTTGTACCCCAATGAGTCGTGATGAAGATCACTTGAAATTTCGCGCATCCTGAAAAACTGAGAATCTTCCACCATCATGCTTCGATGAACAAGTGGAAACTTTGGATGGCGTGGGGAAGTTTCAGGTGCCCCTGCAATGGCTTCATAAGTTTTCTCAACTTGTCGTAACCTGAACAATTCTTGATAAGCATTGCGATCTTGCGCGCGAACACTCAATACTACCAAGCCCGCAGTTTCGCGGTCTATGCGGTGCACGGGTGAGAGCTCTGGCAAATTCAACTGCTGCTTGAGTTGCACCAGCAAGCTTTGCTGAACATAGCGGCCACCAGGCGTAACGGGCATGAAGTGAGGCTTATCAGCCACGACCAAACAATCGTCTTGGAAAATGACGGCTGCCTTGAATGGCAATTCGGGTTCGTTGAGAATACTGCGGTAGTAGTGAAGATGAGACTCGTTGCGCAGGCTATCTTGGGGCCCCATCACACGACCTGCTGCATTGAGAATTTCACCAACCTCAAATCGGTGTTGCCATTCCTCACGTGAAATAGCGCTGAACTTGGCAGTTAAAAAATCAATCGGCGAAAGTGTGGTGTTGGCAGGAACGCTCACCGTGCTGGAGCCCACACCATTTTTAACCGGCGGTTTAAATGCGTTTGAAGACGACATCCCACACACCATGACCTAATTTCAAACCGCGATTTTCAAATTTGGTGAGAGGGCGATAGTCGGGTTTGACTGCATAGCCGCCTTGATCGCTAGATGCAGTGTTCTGTAGCAAAGGCGCTGCACTCAGAACTTCCAAAATTTGCACCGCGTAAGGTTCCCAATCTGTGGCGCAATGGATGTAAGCGCCAGACTTGAGCCGAGCCGCCAGCTTAGCAATCAAAGGTGTTTGAATAAGTCGGCGTTTGTTGTGACGCGACTTGTGCCAAGGGTCTGGAAAGAAAATGTGCACGCCATCCAATGAAGCCAAGGGCAGCATGTTGTCGATGACCTCAACAGCATCGTGTTGCAAGATGCGAATATTTTGAATGTCTTGCTCGCCAATGCTTTTGAGCAAGGCGCCCACGCCGGGTTCGTGTACTTCGCAGCACACAAAGAAATCGTGAGGGCGAACATTGGCAATGTGTGCGGTGGCTTCACCCATGCCAAAACCAATTTCCAAAATGACAGGGCCGGGAACTGAATCTTGCCCAATCAACCCAAAAGCTTTGGCCATGTTCAAAGGCTCTGCTGCATAGGCCAGCAAAAACTGAGGACCCCAAAGTTCAAAGGCTTTGGCTTGACCCGTGGTCGTGCGGCCAGCACGCTTCACAAAGCTTTTGATATTTTTGGGAAAAGCAACCGAGGAGGGTGCTTGATTGGCAGAGTCAGAGGTCATTCACTGATTTTAAGGGGTAGCGATCATGTGCCTCTTTGACCATTCATGTGTCCAAATGGTCAGCGCTTCATTGGGGTCAGTCGAACCCCTGGGGGGCTGAGCAAGGGTGCTCAAACCCAAGGTGCTAGCCGCAGCCTGAAGGGCTGAGAAGACAGCCCTCGGGGAACTTAAATTCAAAGCTGTGGCATCATTTTGCTTCGATAACTTTTCGTTGTTGAGGCCAAAAACCAAGGGCGTGTGCAGGTAACGGGGATGTTCAAAGCCCAATGCTTCTTGAAGCAAGTACTGCCGCGCAGTGTTGTTCGTCAGATCTTCACCTCTCACAACATGTGTGATGCCTTGTGCCGCATCGTCAACCACCACCGCCAGTTGATAAGCCCAAAAGCCATCGGCGCGCTTTAAGACAAAGTCGCCCACTTCTTCTTGAACATTTTGAGCCTGAGCTCCCAGTCGACGGTCGATCCAATGCACTTCAGGGCTGCCTCTCAAAGTGCTCCACTTAGAGACATTGAAGCGCCATGCTCGGGCGGGTTTGCCATGCAAGCCACTTCTGCAGGTGCCAGGATAGACCGCTGATTTGTGTCTCTCCAAACTCAAGCCTAAAGACGCTTGCTGCTCTTCAATTTCTTTGCGCGTGCAAGCGCATGGGTAGGCCAAGTCTTTGGCAATGAGTTGATTGAGAATTTGTTGGTAGATTTCGTTGCGATGTGACTGGTACATCACTTCGCCATCTGAGTGCAGCCCACACAAGGACAATTGGCGAAGGATGTTGGCGGCTGAACCCTCCAAGCAACGTGGGCCATCGACATCTTCCATGCGCACCCACCACTCGCCACCCAATGACCTCGCATCTAGCCAACTGGCAAGCGCTGCCACCAATGAACCCGCATGCAATTCACCCGTGGGTGAGGGTGCAAATCGTCCGCGGTTCATTCCAATTTAAAGTGCATCGAGCGCCAGTTCCAAGCCGGAAATGAACGCATCTTCTACGCGATTGCCAATGCACCAGTCGCCACACAAACCAATGCCCTGTTTTTGACTGAGCAGGTGCGTGGCACCCAAAGGTTTCAAAGTTTTGGCAAAGCGCCAGCGGTGTACTTCAGCGAGGGCTGGCGTAGCGCGAATGCCAGTGATTTCTGAAAATGCTTTGAGTAATTTGGCTTCAACGCGTTCTGGCGCATCTTCCAAATGTTCTTGCGACCAAGCCGCACTGGCTTGCACTGTCCAGCGTTCAATCAGGTCACGACCAGGCTTGGACGATTCACGCGCCAGCCATGCCACTCGGTGATGCACACTTCGTGCTGCGTTCCATTGGGGGCCAAGGGTGATCAAGCCTGGTTGGACGGCATTGGGAAACGCCACCATCAGAGTCCAGCACGGTGCCACTTGCACATTGGCCAGGGCTGCCGCATTTTCCATTTTGATTTTGGAGTTGCGCAGCAAATCAATGGCTTGACTGGAGGGAATGGCCAGCAGCACTTGGTCAAATCCACTGAACACCGATTGCGCTCCTTCTGGCTCTTCGCTGTGCAGCTGCCATTGATCGGGGTGCAGAGTGTCGCGTTCTATTTTGAAAATTCGAGATTCAAAATGCAGGGTGTCTGTTTTGACCAAGGGCAGAGCCCAGGCTTTTACCAAGGCGCTCATGCCCGGTGTCGCCACCCAATGTTTGTCATGCGTGTTGCGCGCAGCTTCCACCAAACGGCCCATCGCATCTAAAACCCGAACCGCATTGGCACTCCATGGCTTGCAAATGTTGGGAGTGGTGGCCAAAGCTTGTTCAAAGCGTTGATCACGCACAGTGAAATATTGCGCGCCATGATCAAAACTGCCCAAAGTAGAAGTGCGAGTGGCCATGCGTCCGCCTGCACCTTTGCTTTTTTCAAATACCGTCACCCGATGTCCAGCTTGCATCAAGGTGCGCGCGCAGGCAATGCCAGCCATGCCGGCGCCAATGATGGCGAATTTTTGAACTGATTTTGTCGTTGTGTTTGTTTTTGTCATGGGGATACTCTACACGCGATGGTGGGGTTGGAGCAATGCTTGTTTGGTTCTGTCCTGATCCAACTGCAACAACCACCAACTTAATGCATGGCCGACATTTTTGCCATGGGGATTTCGCCAAGCATATTCAACTTGGCTGATGCGCTGAACGCGGCTGACTTTTTTGGCCACCAGGCGGCCACTGTCTAAATAAGGCTTGGCCAAGCTTTCGGGCAAGAACCCGCCGCCCAAGCCCCTGAGCTGTGCTTCTAATTTACTGGGCATGTCTGGCACTGTCAAAACGTCTTGCCCACCCAACAGGCCAATGGTCACACCTTCGCCGCGCGGCACAGAATCTGCCACTGCCACGGCGCGGTGTTGCTGAATCAGTGCATCGCTAAGAGGCTCGGGCGCATTGGCCAATGGGTGGTGCGGGGCGACGGCATAGACAAAACTCACATGTCCCAAGTTTTCATGCAGCAGTTCTGCGTGGCTGGCAGGAACCATGAACACGCCAATGGCCAGGTCAGCTTGGCCTGATTTGAGTGCGGCCAAGGTGCCCGAAAGGGTTTCGTATCGGATGCGCAGTTTTGTGGGCGGCATGAGGGCCAGAAAGCCCTGGCACAACTCCATGACCACCGAACGCGAGATGATGCTGTCAACGGCCACCGTGAAAACAGACTCCCAACCGGTGGCCACACGCTTCACGCGGTTGGCCAGCGCATCGACTTCTTGAAGCAGGCGTTTGGCCTCCCTGAGCAATTCCTTGCCTGCCTCTGTCGGTTTGGCTTGTCGGCTGCTTCGGTCAAAAAGCAGCACATCCAGCGCGTCTTCAATCTGCCGGATGCGGTAGGTGAGGGCGCTAGGCACCAAGCCGCGTTGCCTGGCGGCGGCGGCGAAACTGCCTGTCTCTTCAATGGCCAGCAGCATGCTGAGGGCATCGGGGGTCAGCAGGTCGCGGGAGGGAGTTGACATTTTTAATTCAAATAATTTGAATGATAACTACAAATTTAGATCATTTAATTGAAACCATTGAAATTTAAAGTTCAGCCATCGAAATTTCAAAAATATATAGCAAACCATGATCCAAATTCGCCGATCCGCTGAGCGTGGTTATGCCGACCATGGCTGGCTCAAATCCTTCCACAGTTTTTCATTTGCTGGGTATTACGACCCAGCCTTCATGGGGTGGGGCAACTTGCGAGTGATCAACGAAGACCGCATTGCACCCGGCACGGGTTTTGGCACCCATGGTCACAAGGACATGGAAATCATCAGTTATGTGTTGTCCGGCAACTTGGCCCACAAGGACAACATGGGCAATGTCAAGGGTATTCCGCCAGGCGATGTGCAGCGAATGAGCGCAGGCAAAGGTGTGATGCACAGCGAGTTCAATCATGCGGAGGGACTGGCCACGCACTTCTTCCAAATATGGATTGAGCCCAATGTGCTGGGCATTGAACCGGGCTATGAGCAAAAGACCGTGCCACAAGCCAGCAAGCGCGGCGTCTTGAAGGTGGTGGCGTCACCCCAGGGTGAAGGTGATGCAGTGAAGATTTCTGCCGATGCCACTTTGTATGCAGGCTTATTGGAGGGTGCCGAGCGTGCTGCCATTGCATTGAATCCTGCGCGCAAAGCTTATGTGCACCTCATTCGCGGTGAATTGCAAGTGAATGGGCAAGCTTTGAAGGGTGGTGATGCGGCGCTCATTCAGGCCGAAACGAATCTTGAACTGACCCATGGCGTCGATGCCGAGGTCTTGGTTTTTGACTTGGCTTCTCAATAATCGAGAAGCTGTAATTTTTTTATTTTTTTAGGAGTTCTTTCATGGCTAAAACAGTCGTTATTTACCATTCAGGTTACGGTCACACACAACGCGTGGCGCAGTTCGTGGCCCAAGGCGCCAATGCCGCATTGATCGCCATCGATGCCGACGGCAACATTGCGGACGCCGATTGGGAAACTTTGGATGCTGCTGACGCCATCATCTTTGGCTCACCGACATACATGGGCATGGCTTCTTGGCAATTTAAGAAATTTGCCGATGCTTCTTCCAAGCGTTGGTTCACGTCGGCTTGGAAAGACAAAGTGGCCGGTGGTTTTACCATCTCTGCCAGCCCCAGTGGCGACAAGCTTTCCACCCTTCAATACTTCATCACCTTGGCCATGCAGCAAGCCATGATTTGGGTGGGTCAGCCTTCATTGAACGATGGCACCGTGAACCGCATTGGTTCTAACTCTGGTGTGATGGCCCAAGTGGGTCCTACCAGCCCAGCGGAAGAAATCCCTCAAGGCGACTTGGACACAGCCAAAGCCTATGGTGAGCGCGTGGCCGCAATGGCTGCTAAATTGCGCGCTTAATTTGCGCGTTAATTTTGGTGAAGCCCTTCCAGGTGCTTCACTGTTGCCAAGTCAAGGTCCACAGCGCGGCGCTCGTCAAATACGAAACAGCCCCCTTCGAAGTGCGAACCGTCGGTCTCTTCAAAATATTTCAAAATGCCACCCTCTAACTGATACGTGTGGGGGAGGCCATTTTGTTGCATGAAGATGGCCGCTTTTTCGCAGCGAATGCCGCCTGTACAAAAACTGATGATGGTTTTATCTTTCAGGTCTTCTTTGTGGGCCATCAAGGCATCGGGAAATTCGGTGAACTTGGTCAAGCGCCAATCGACAGCGCCTTTGAATGAGCCTGCGTCCACTTCGTAGTCATTTCGGGTGTCCAAAATGACCACAGGCCTGCCGTTGTCGTCAAAGCCTTGATCAAGCCAGCGTTTGGCGGTTGCGGGCGTGACCGCTGGGGCGCGGCCTTCAGCAGGGCGAATGGTGGGGTGGTTCATGCGAATAATCTCAGCTTTGACCTTGACCAACATTTTTTTGAACGGTGGCTCTTGAGTCCAACTTTCTTTGGGCTCAATGTCTGAAAACCTAGGCTCCATGTGGAGCTCAGCCACAAAACCTCTCACAGCCTCGGCGGATCCTGCCAAGAATAAATTAATCCCTTCCTCTGCCAGCAAAATCGTGCCTTTCAGAGCGCGCGTCAAACAGCGATCAAGAAGCACAGGGCGCAGTTCTGCCGCGTCGGGCAGCGCGATGAACTTGTAGGCGGAAATATTAAGAATGGTGTTCACCCCTCTATTGTAGAAAACATCCAAAGCAGCTTCTACAATGGGCCTATGTTTGTCCATTTGCGCCTCCATTCCGAGTTTTCTATTGTCGATTCCACCTGTCGCATTGACGATGTGGTGCAGGCTGCTGCAGACGACCAGCAGCCGGCCTTGGCCATCACCGATCTGAGCAATTTATTTGGCGCCATCAAGTTCTACAAGGCAGCCCGTGGCAAGGGTGTTCAGCCCATTTTGGGCGCTGAAATATTCTTGGAAGGCCTGGGTGCTGACCCCCTTGCTTTGTCGCGGGTCATGGTGCTGGTTCAAAGTTCTCAGGGCTATTTGAACCTGTCGGAGCTGCTGGCGAGAGCCTGGACGCAAAACATGGTGAAGAGCAATGCGGTGGTCAAACTGTCTTGGCTGCAAGAATTGTCAGAAGGCTTGATTCTGCTGTCTGGCGCGCAAGCTGGACCTGTGGGCCAGGCTTTGCTCCAAGGCGACACCTCTCGCGCTGCAGAAATTGCATTGCAGTTGGCGTCTATTTTCTCGCACCGTTTTTATTTGGAATTGCAACGTGCAGGTCGTCCTGAGGACCTTGCACATGTGGTGGCTGCCGTGAAGTTGGCTGCCCGTTTGAGTTTGCCTGTGGTTGCCACACATCCCGTTCAGTTTTTAACCGAAGACGACTACGAATCGCACGAAGCAAGGGTCTGCATTTCAGAAGGTGAAATCTTGGGAAATCAGCGCCGAGTTAGAAAATTCACGCGCGATCAATATTTCAAATCATCTGCAGAAATGCAGGGGCTTTTCTCCGATGTGCCCAGTGCCTTGGCCAACTCGGTTGAAATTGCCAAGCGTTGCAATTTGTCCTTGGTTTTGGGCAAGCCGCAATTGCCCAACTACCCAACGCCCCTTGCTGATGGCAAGCCCATGCCCATCGAGGCGTATTTTCGCTTGCTGTCGGTGGAAGGTTTGGAAGAGCGCTTGGTGCATTTGTACCCTGATGCTGTCAAGCGTGAAGCCGAAAGACCTCGCTACGCAGAGCGTTTGGAATTTGAAATCAACACCATCTTGAACATGGGTTTCCCCGGGTACTTCTTGATCGTGGGTGACTTTATCAACTGGGCCAAGAAAAACGGCTGCCCAGTTGGGCCGGGTCGAGGTTCTGGCGCAGGTTCTTTGGTGGCTTATTCCCTCAAGATTACAGACCTCGATCCGTTGCAATACAACTTGCTGTTTGAGCGTTTCTTGAATCCTGAGCGAGTCTCCATGCCCGACTTTGACATTGATTTTTGCCAGGCCAATCGCGATCGCGTGATTGACTACGTCAAAGACAAATACGGCCGCGATGCGGTGAGTCAAATTGTCACCTTTGGCACCATGGCGGCGCGTGCGGCTATTCGTGATGTGGGCCGTGTGCTCGACATGAGTTACATGTTCTGCGATGGCATCAGCAAGTTGATTCCGAACAAGCCAGGTCAGCACATCACCATCGATGGTGCCATCAAGGCTGAGCCTATTTTGGCCGAACGTTTGGAAAAAGAGGACGAGGTCAAAACTTTGTTGGCCTTGGCCCAAAAACTCGAAGGCATGACGCGCAACGTGGGCATGCACGCAGGTGGCGTTTTGATTGCGCCTGGCAAGCTCACCGATTTTTGTCCTTTGTACCAGCAACCAGGCAGTACGTCTGCAGTGAGTCAGTACGACAAAGACGACGTTGAAGCCATTGGCCTGGTGAAATTCGACTTCTTGGGTTTGGCCACCTTGACCATTTTGGAGCTGGCGCGCGAGATGATCGTGAAGCGGCACAAAGGCCAAGAAAACTTCGCATTCGAAAATATTCCGCTGGACGATGTGGCCACTTACAAGTTGTTTTCCGATGGCCGCACCGAGTCAGTGTTCCAGTTTGAAAGTCGCGGCATGCAAGGCATGTTGAAAGATGCTCGGCCTTCGCGCTTGGAAGACTTGATTGCCCTCAATGCCTTGTACCGCCCAGGCCCCATGGATTTGATCCCCAGTTTTGTGGCGCGCAAACACGGGCGCGAAGTGGTGGAGTATCCGCACCCCTTGGTCGAAAAAGTGCTGTCAGAAACCTACGGCATCATGGTCTATCAAGAACAGGTGATGCAAACCGCGCAGGTCTTGGGTGGCTACAGTTTGGGCGGCGCCGATTTGCTGCGCCGAGCCATGGGTAAGAAAAAAGCCGAAGAGATGGCTGAGCACCGCGAAATTTTCCGCAAGGGAGCTGGCGTCAACGGTTTGAGCGAAGAAAAGGCCGATGAGGTTTTCGACTTGATGGAAAAGTTTGCGGGTTATGGTTTTAACAAATCACACGCTGCAGCTTATTCCTTGTTGGCATACCACACCGGTTGGTTGAAGGTTCATTTCACGGCGGAGTTTTTCTGCGCCAACATGACCATTGAAATGGACGACACCGACAAACTGAAGGTGTTGTTTGAAGACGCGTTGAAGTTCGGTATCAGCTTCGATCCACCTGATGTGAACCGCGGCACGCATCGCTTCGAGCCAGTGTCCGACAAGGTGATTCGCTATGGCTTGGGCGCCATCAAGGGCACGGGCCAACAAGCCATTGATGCGATTGTGAAAGCGCGCGAAGAGGGTGGCCCTTTCACCAGTTTATTTGATTTCTGCGTGCGGGTAGACCGCAGTCGCTTGAACAAGCGAACAGTCGAAGCCTTGGTCAAGGCAGGCGCCTTTGATACCTTGCAACGCAATCGAGCCGCCTTGGCAGCTTCCATTGACCGTGCATTTGAATTCTCTAATGCCGCAGTTGCCAATGTCAATCAAGGCGGTCTGTTTGACATGATGGGGGAAGACGCCCACGGTTCCAGCACGCAAGAGCCCGATTTGGTGGATGTTCTGCCTTGGGGCGTCAAGGAACAACTGACCCACGAAAAAACTGCCGTTGGTTTCTATTTGTCAGGCCATTTGTTTGATGCGGTTGAGCGAGAGGTTCGTCTGTTTGCCAAACGCAAAATTGATGACTTGATTGACAGCCGCGAGCCGCAATTGTTGGCCGGTATCGTCAGCGATCTTCGCATCATCAATGGCCAACGTGGCAAGCTGGCCATCTTCAAACTCGACGACAAAAGTGCGGTCATGGAGGCCACGGCTGACGAGGCCATGATCAACGCCAATCGCCATCTGCTGAAGGATGATGAATTGGTCATTGTCATGGCCAAGATGCAAGCAGATCGTTTTTCGGGCGGTTATCGCTTGTCGATTCAACAGGTCTGGGATTTGCCAGCTGCACGTTGCAGATTCGGCAAATTCTTGCGCGTGTCTGTCAATGGCCGCGCACCCGAAGTTGCACGCTTGGTGAAAGACTTTCCACCGCAACGTGAAATGACAGAGCAAGGCGAGTTGTTGCGCGGATTGCCTGTGCGTTTGAAGTTAGAAAGAAAAGCCGACAACGTTGCCGCTAGCGCCGAACTGTTATTGGGGGAACAAGCCAAATTCTTCCCAAGCGATGCAGCCCTTTCCAGCTGGATTGCGCAAGCCGATCAAGGCAAAGCAGAAATCGTCTACGAAATCTAATTCTGTCTGGAAAGAGCGGCCCGACTCCACGAGCCTAAAGGCCAATTAATGACCCCAATTAATCTTTCGGCCGGAAGCTGATTTCCAGTACAGGGGGGACGCGGCCGTCCTCGTCACGGGGGAGGGAGGCGGTTTTGTCGATGGCTTTGAGGACGGCTTCGTCCCATGATTTATTACCGCTGCTTGAAATTAGTTTGCGACTCAAAATGGCGCCATCTGGAGACGTTCGGACTTCCACTTCAGCCTTGGGGTTGCCTGCGACGTCTTCGGTGAATGTGATGTTTGGTTTGATACGAGCACGAATGCGTCCCGCATAGCTTGCTGACGGACCCGATGATTTGATGGCTGAGCCCTTGGCGTTCTCATCGCCCGATGCACCCACCATGCCTTGGAGGCGTTTTAAGTTTTCATTGCGCTGCGCTTCAGCGCGAACTTCTTCAGCAGCTAACTTCTTGGCATCCTCTTTGGCCTTGGTTGCAGCAGCCTCCTTTTTCAGAGCCTCTTCTTTTTTCTTCTTCTCGATTTCTTTCGCCTTGTCTTTTTCTTTTTCTTTGGCCTTCTCTTTGTCTAATTTTTCTTTCTCTGTCTTTTCTTTTTCAAGTTTCTTTTTCTTCTCTAATTCAGCCGTTTTTTTCTCTTCGAGTTTCTTCTTCTCTTTTTCTTTTTTCAGGGCAATGTCGGCAGCCTCTCGCTCTGCTGCAGCGTTGACCTTGGGGGGTGCTGGTGGGACTGGTTTCGGCTCAGGTTGAGGCTCAGCGGCTTTCATTGGCTGAGGTGGTTTCACGGGATCTGGCGTTTGGGGCTCGGGTTCATTCGCCGCAGGTGCAGCTTCCACGGGAAGTGCAGACCAAAGTTCGGCCGATGCTGACAGCGTATTGGGCTGAGTTTTCCACTGAACGCCCCAAGTAATGGCCGCCAACAACAACAAGTGGATGAACAATGCAAACGACAAAGAGCGGCCAAATCCCCCTGTAGGGGGCGGGGCAAACTCTTTGTAAACACTGGTGTTCATTGGGGGCAATGGCTGAAATTCATTCAAGGCGCAAGCTGGACAGACAAGCCTACACGCTGGACACCTGCACGCTGTAAGGTGTCCATCACCTTGACCACCGTTTCATATTTCACATTGCGATCGGCACTGATGACAACCGCAGAATTGGCTTGACCTGTTTGCGCGACACGCACCAAGTTGGCCAAACTGTCGATGTTCGTTTTTTGCGTCTTGCTGTCGTACACCATCTCAAGACGGTCGTCTTTTTGGACCACAACTTGAATAACTTGATCAGCTTGCTTGGCAGCTTTGCCCACGCTGGGCAGATCCACAACGCTGGGCGTGATCATTGGCGCTGTGACCATGAAAATAATGAGCAGCACCAACATCACATCGATGAAGGGCACCATGTTGATTTCATTGATGGTTCGCCGGCCCCGGCCGCGAGATGAAACAGCAGGCATGTGTGTTCTCCCTGAAAATCAGTGACCGGATGCAGAAAGACCGTTGCTGCCAGCACCTGCTGAGCCACCCAAACTTCTTTGCAAAATATTGGAGAACTCTTCAATGAAGGTTTCCAGTTTGATCGCTACTCGGTCGATGTCTCGTGCAAATCTGTTGTAGGCCACAACGGCAGGAATAGCGGCAAACAAGCCGATGGCCGTGGCCACCAAGGCCTCCGCAATGCCAGGCGCCACAGTGGCCAGTGTCACCTGTTGCATGCTGGCCAAGCCTGTGAAAGCGTGCATGATGCCCCAGACGGTTCCAAACAAACCAACATAGGGTGATACCGAGCCCACTGAGGCCAAGAAAGATAACTGTGCCTCAGCCACATCCATCTCGCGCTGAAAACTGGCGCGCATGGCACGGCGTGCTCCATCAAGCAATGTACCGGTATCGCTGATGCGACGTTCACGCAATTTTTGATACTCCCGCATGCCACTGGCAAAAATGCGTTCCATAGGCCCTGCTAATTTGGAATTTTGGACGGCACCAGAAAACAAATCGTTCAAGCTGGTGCCTGACCAAAACTGTTGTTCAAACTCTTCGTTCAATGTTTGAATACGCTTGATGGCCGTGAGCTTGCGCACAATGGCCGCCCAGCTGGCAATGGAGATGGCCATGAGGATGACCATGACGATTTGCACAACAAAGCTTGCGTGCAAAACCAATTGGATGATTGACATGTCTTGGTTCATTGAATTGCTTCCAAAATCTTGGCCGGAATTCGGCCGGGTTTCAGGGTTTGGCTGTCGACCCAGCCAATTCGGATAGTGCCTTCGGCCAACAGTTTTCGGTCTTCGTTCAACCCATGCCAAGCTTGTTGTGTCAATACCAAAGAGGCGCGACCGGCCTCTGAGGTTTGGGCTGTCACTTCCAGTTGATCGTCTAATCGCGCGGGTGAAAAATATTGGATGTTTGTTTCACTCACCACGAACATGCCGCCGCACTCTTCTTTGAGGGCGAGCTGTTCGATGCCCAGGGATCGGAGCCATTCTGTGCGAGCACGTTCAAAAAATTTCAGGTAATTGGCGTAAAAAACAATGCCGCCTGCATCGGTGTCCTCCCAGTAAATTCGGATGGGAAATTTGAATGCGGATTTCATGCGCGCGCGCGACCTGCTTGTCTGTCTGCTTGAACTTCATGAGGGCGAAGTTGTGGGGCGAGGCCCTCGAGGACAGCGTTCACATACTTGTGCCCATCGGTACCACCAAATTCCTTGGCCAATTCAATGCACTCATTCAGGCTCACTCGCCAAGGCACGTCGAGACAATGTTTCATTTCGAAAGCGCCAATCCACATGACCGCGTGTTCGATGGGAGAAATCTCGGCCATGCTGCGGTCCAGCAAAGGCAAGATGAGTTTGTCCAAATCTGCAGCATGTTCGGCACACCCATGTAACAGCGAATCATAGTGGGCGGAGTCGGCTTTGTGAAAGCCAGACAGATCACGGGTGAACACATCGATGTCAGCAGTTTCATTCTTTCCTACCAGGACTTGGTAGAGGGCTTGCAAAGCAAATTCGCGCGAACGGCTTCTGGCCGATTTACTGGCCGTCTTGCCCAGTTTGCGGGTATGAGCCTTGGCAATTTGGCTGGTCTGCGTTGGCGCAGCAGAATTTTCAGGCAATTCGCTCATGCCAATTCCTCATCGTCCAAATCTTCGCCGTCAATCGACAAGTCTTCCAATAACATGGCCATCTCCACCGCCACACGGGCCGCGTCGCGTCCCTTTTCAGTTTGACGTGCAATGGCTTGTTCTAAATTTTCGGTGGTCAGAATGGCATTCGCAATGGGCACGTTGTAGTCGAGGGCAATGCGGCTGACGCCTGCAGCTGATTCATTGGCCACCAATTCGAAGTGATAAGTTTCACCGCGAACAATGCATCCCAAGGCCACCAAGGCGTCGTACTCGCCGCGCTCCGCCATGGCTTGCAAAGCAATGGGGACCTCAAGAGCGCCAGGTACCAATACGTGGTCAATGTCATGCACTCCCAAGTCTTCTAATTCGCGAATGCAAGCCACCGCCAATGCATTGGTGATACCTTCGTTGAAGCGCGCTTGCACAATGCCAATGTGCAGACCCAAGCCTTCTAGTTCTTGTTCAATACCTTTGTCTGCGTCTTGCATCTTTATTCCTTAGGGATGTAACCAGTGACTTCTACACCATAGCCCGCCATGCTGGGCATGCGTCGGGGTTGGCCCATCAATTTCATTTTTTGGACGCCGCACTCTCGAACAATTTGCACGCCCACGCCATAGGTGCGCAGGTCCATTTTGCTGCGGTTAGGGGCTTGCGCTGAACGCGCACGGCCTTCAAACTGGGCCAACAACTGCTCGGCACTTTCGCCGCAATTGAGCAACACAGCAACGCCTTGACCTTGCTTGTTGATGTAGTCCAAGCTATTTTCTAAGTTCCAGGAGTGCATGCTGCGGCCAACTTCTAGCACGTCAAAAATAGACAGCGGTTCGTGCACGCGCACAGGGACTTCGGCGTCTTCTTTCCAAGTGCCTTTGACCAATGCAAGATGCAAAGATTGGCTGGGCTTGTCTTTGAAGGCGTGGGCTGTGAATTCGCCGTAGGCAGTCTGCAAAACCCGTGTGCCAACTTTTTGGACCAAAGATTCTGTGCGATTGCGGTATTCGATGAGATCGGCAATCGTGCCAATTTTGAGGCCATGCGCTGCAGCAAAAATTTGCAAATCGGGCAAGCGGGCCATGGTGCCGTCGTCTTTCATGATTTCACAAATAACGGACGAGGGACTGCAACCTGCCATCTCGCCCAAATCGCAGCCAGCTTCTGTATGGCCTGCGCGCATGAGTACACCGCCATCCACTGCTTGCAATGGAAAAATATGCCCGGGTTGGACCAAGTCTTTGGCAGTGGCGTTCGGGGCCACGGCAGCCTGCACGGTCAGTGCGCGATCGGCCGCAGAAATGCCGGTGGTCACACCTTCTGCGGCTTCGATTGAAACCGTGAAAGCCGTGCTGTAGACCGTGCCATTGTTGGCAGCCATGGGCGGGAGGTGCAGGTGCTCACAACGATCTCGTGTCAGGGTCAAACAAATGAGTCCACGGCCATATCGCGCCATGAAATTGATGGCCTCGGCTGTGACATGGTCTGACGCGATGACCAAATCACCTTCGTTTTCGCGGTCTTCGTCGTCCACCATGATGACAACGCGACCCGCGCGCATTTCTGCCACGATGTCCTCGATGGGTGAAATTTGAACAGGCGTCAAAGGACGGCTGGGTGTGGAGCTCATGAATGTTCTTTCAAGGGGGAGTGCCAGCCTGAGAAGGGCTGTGCAGTGTGGCGGCTGAGGCATCGTTGCTGAGCATGCGCTCGACATAACGTGCGATCAAATCAATTTCTAAATTCACAAGCTTGCCTGCTTGGAGCGTGCCCAGTGCGGTATTTTCGACTGTGTGCGGAATGAGATTGATGCTGAACTCGCAACCCGTTGCAAGATCAAGCACCGTGTTCACTGTGAGGCTAACGCCATTCACGGTGATAGAGCCCTTGTAGGCCAAATATTTGCCCATGCTTGCCGGAGAGAGTATGCGCAGCTCCCAGCTTTCGCCAACTTGGACAAAGCTTGTCACGTGGCCAATGCCGTCCACATGGCCAGACACAATGTGGCCACCTAAACGATCATTCGCGCGCAGTGCTTTTTCTAAGTTGACCTTGCCAACTGTGTTCCAACCTGCGGTTTTGTTGAGCGATTCGGCGGAAATATCGATGGTGAACTGATGTTTGGCCAGATCGAAGGATGTGACCGTCATGCAAGCGCCATTGATGGCAATACTGTCGCCCAAGCCAACGTCGTCCAGGTAGCCTGCGGGTACCTCGAGAGTGAGTCGCTTGCCATGGCTTAAAGAGCTGCCCAGGTCGTGGAGGGCGGCGATACGCCCCACGCCGGTGATGATTCCGGTAAACATGGCGTGTATTTTCGCAGGGATTGTGGCCTTTTAGGCCCTGACCCTGGCTAAAACCCGCAAATCTTTGCCGATTAATTGTGTTTCTGTGAACTCCAACTGCAAGGCCTGCGACAAGTCCACAATTGGCCCCCATTGCGCCATGCCTTGGCCTTGGCCCAGCATTTGCGGCGCCAAGTAGACCAAGAACTCATCGACGCAGCCTTCTCGGATGAGAGAGCCATTGAGTTGGTGTCCCGCTTCGACGTGCAATTCATTCACTTCACGGCGGGCCAAGTCAGTCATGAGGGCGGCTAGATCGACTTTGCCTTGGGGGTTTGGCAACAGGGTGACGTGCGCACCTTGGGCTTCAAGGGCGGCCTTTTTGGGAGGGTTGTCGATGGCAGCATAAATCCAAATCTGGCGCGGTGTGCTGGCCTCCGGGCCGCTGTGCTGAAAGACTTTGGCATTCAGGGGCGTTTCAAGGCGGCTGTCCACAATCACCAAATGCGGCATGCGCGGCAGGGGGACTAAGTCGGGGCACAGGCGAAGGTCTAGAACGGGGTTGTCTTTCAATACAGTACCGATGCCCGTCAGGATGGCGCATGCACGCGCGCGCCAAGCATGGCCGTCGGCTCTGGCTGAGGGGCCAGTGATCCATTGACTTTGGCCATTTAGAAGTGCCGTTTGCCCATCGAGTGAGGCGGCCATTTTCATGCGAACCCAAGGTTTGCTGCGTGTCATTCGGCTTAAAAAACCTGGATTTTGTTGAGCGGCAGCTTCGGCGCCGTCTCCCAGAATGACGTCAATGCCCGCAGCACGAAGTCGGCCTGTGCCTTTGCCGGACACCAGAGGATTGGGGTCCGTCATGGCGATCACGACTTTGCCCACCTTGGCTTTGACCAAGGCATCACAGCAAGGGCCGGTGCGGCCCTGATGCGCACAGGGCTCGAGGGTGACGTAAACGGTAGCACCTTCGATGTTATGCCCGCGCAGAGCGGCATCTTGCATGGCCACAATTTCTGCATGCAAACTGCCAGCTTGCTGCGTGTGTCCCTGACCTAAGACCTTGCCTTGGCCGTTCACAATCACGCAACCTACCCGAGGATTGGGCGAGGTCATGCGCAGGGCTTGGGTGGCCAAGTCCAGGGCGTTTTGCATGAAGGGGCTGGCAGACATAGAGCTTGAGAAGGCGTGAGAGGGCCGTGATTTGAAGGACGTTGATGGCTGTCAAGGATACGATATCTCAAAGTCCGATCCAAAAAGGGGTGGACGAACGGCGTTTGACCCATACCAATTCAGCTGTTTTTTGACCTTCAAGCCATGACACGACAAGCTTTAGTTCTTGCAAGGCGCAGGGTGAAGTTTCGGGAACAGGAACGGTGCTGAGTTGCCAAGTTCTGTGAAACACCCGGGAAGGATCTGCTGAAAGCGGGCTGAGCGGCGCGGTGTTGCTGAATTGCTGGAGACAGGATGCCGTTTGGACGCCCCAACATTCCGCCAAATCTTGCGCCAAGCCGCTGGCCAGATCCAGGTTTTGGCTGGCTTGGTTGGCGCTGAAACTCAGGGTGCTCAATTGGATAGCGCTCGTCAAACCAAGGGCCAACAAGGCGCTGGCCGTAAGGGCTTCCAACACAGTGAAACCTTGTTGCAATGTCAGTACCCCGCATTTTTCCAAGTGCCTGAGACGCGCTGAACGAACGCCGCGTTCATGAGGGGGGGCCAGTCAAAATTGAAGGCTGCGCTGCTGTTGGGTAACGCACTGATTTGAATCGCTGCCTGCCCGGGTGGTAAACCAGAGGCCACGCCCACTTGACCTGCAATGCTGGTACTTTGCCAGTTCAACATTTTCAGATCCTGACATTGACTTTCGAAAAACACAGTGCCCACAATGCGTGCAGTGCTGGCCAGAGAGGGGCACTGCAAGGCGCATGCTGTTTCTGAAAAAATCAAAACCACCGGGGCCAACTCGCTGCCAATGCTTTGCGTCCACAAGAGGGGGCTGTCGACCCAATAAACAGAGCGGGTCGGTTGAGAGCTTGCAGTCAAGCCATTTTGCAGTTGAGCGGCAGAGATGGTTTTCAGTTGAAGGGGCGTAGTCTGCCCAAATATTTGTCGCCAAGCCAATGGCAGGCATTCACCGAGCGCAGGACCCCATGAGGGGGCGTTCAAAATTAAGCGTGTAGGCGTCTCCGACATGTTGGCCAACAAGGGGGTGCTCAAAGGTATGAACAAACTCTGTTGAACACTGGCTCGACTTCCTGCGCCAGGCTGTGTTGCGCTCAATTGCGCTTGGGCAATGACTTGCAAACGGTGCGGTGCATTGCGAACATCGCGAACCAACTGCACATGCGAGTCAGTGGAGTCTGCCCCAGTCAGCGCAGGCATGTCCTTCAGTGGGGATTCTGACATTGCCCATTTAAGGCACTGCCATTGCGGCGGCCCCTTGTTGGCAGGACATTGTGATGCTGAGGCATTGGCCCAAATTTGCATGTCGATGGTGGCATCGTGGTGGGTGTATGCACTTTCTAAATAGGCCATGCTTGTTTCGAGCAAAGCCTCGCTGGTGGCCAGGGCTTGTGCTGCAAACATTTGGTGCTGGCTTCGAATCGTTTCTGATTGTGCTGCTTGGAACGTGATGCCACCTATCAGGCTGGTGATGAGCACCAAGAGCACTGCCGTCCAAAGTGTGGCCATGCCTTGTTGCATGTGAGGACGGTTCATGACTGAAAGTTTGAGCAACTCAAGGACAGGGGCCTGGAGTGAACTTGAAGGTTTCGGAGGCGAACATGTCGTTGCCAGGTGTGCGGCGTTTTTTCTGTGCTGGATTGATTGCGAAGTTCAATGAGGAGCAGGTCGCCTTGCGCTGCAGCGCTGTTGTCACACTGAAGGGAGAAGGTGAGATCGAGAAGTTGTAAAAATTTGGGGTCACTCAAAGTGGTCCAGACAACGGGCTGACACGATGTTTTGGTTTGAAGCTCCTTGTTGGCCAACCGAAAACCACTGCATTCGTTGTTGTCTTGGATGCTGTTGTCATTGCGATCTACAGTGAACAAAATTTGATGTGCCGATAAAACAAAGTTCTCTGTTGAGTTGGTTTGAAAGTTGGCGCGCCTGATGTCATGAACCAGCGTCTCCATCAGGGCGCGAATGTCTTGTTGCGCATGGCTTCTGAGTAGGATTTGGTGGTCGTTTCGCCATTGAAATCCGATCCACAGTGAAGCGCTTGTGAGCACGCTCAGGCCAAGCGACAAGCCCATGATCAGATGGATCATTTCCAGCACCGTCCAGGATCTGAAAGCAAGAACTCGTTGCTGGTTCGAAGGAGGGGAGAGGCTTCGGAAACTCGAAGGCTCATGACTTGGCAGGCTGCATCGCGAGCCTGCAAACCAATGGCTGTGGCATGCAGCACATAAGCTTGAGCGCTCACCGATTCCAAATTTAGGCGGTAATGCCCAGCGCTTGAATGAGGGTTGGCCCAATCTAAATCTGGCAGTTGGCTGCTGAATTCTGGGTGCAGGCCACGCCATTGCAACTGGAGCAAATGCAACTGTAACAAAGTGTTTTGTGCATCTTGCCGGCGTGCATGTTGCCAATGAGTTTCCAAACTGGGCAGGGCAATGCCCATGAGCAAAGCCATCAGTGAAACGCTGATGAGTGTTTCGGCCAAGGTGAAGCCTTGGAGGTGTGAAATTTTTTGAGTCTGCATCAGTGAAAGCATGACCTCATTCAGAAACTGTACGCTTACATTGACTTGCGAAAGACATTGTTTTGTTGAATGCATGCCCTTGTAAGACGCTATTGCCCCTCTTCAGTTATTCTGATTTTGATGAATTCACCTGCGGCTTCAAACGGACAAAGTCTCCTTGAAACAATGTTTGTTTTGTTCGTGGTGGCCATGTTGTGCAGCGCCGCAGTTTCAGGCTTGCACATGATGCAAACAAGGGTTCGCATTCAGGCGGCAGCAGAGGACATGTTGAACACCGTTTTAAATGCACGCACGGAGGCCCTGCGGCGTGAAAAGCGCATCAGCATTTGCGTGGCGGCGATTTCATCCGATGCTGGCGCATCAGTGGCTCCCGCAGAAACGCCTGCCCGTTGCGCTGGCGCCAACGCTGTTCAGGCCGTCAATTCTTGGCAGCAAGGGTGGCTCGTGTTTGAAGACGACAACAGCAATGGTATGTGGGATGCAGGTGAGATTTTGCTGATGCAGCACGCCAGTTTGAAGCTTCCCATTACTGCCAGAGGCAACACCACCGTCAACCGCTATGTGTCATTTGGTGCAAGCGGTCGGAGCTTGGCCTTGAATGGCGCCTTCCAGGCTGGCACCCTGACGTTTTGTGAGCATCTTGCCAAAGCCAGCCCGGGCTGGTTGTTGGTTGTGAATGCGGTAGGACGCCCTCGCTTGGAAAAAACACAAATAAGTGAGTGTCCCTGATGCAAGCGCCGACCTGACTTCAATTCAGGTGCTTATTTGCTCACTTCGTCCACCAACAACTTGAAGTCATCAATGTCTTCAAAACTTCGGTACACACTGGCAAATCGAACGTAAGCTACTTTGTCGAGCTTTTTCAATTCACGCATCACCAATTCGCCAATTTTATTGGAGGCCACTTCGCGCAGTGCCAAGTTCAACAATTTTTCTTCGATGCGTTCAATCGCTGAATCGACTTGTTCCGTGCTCACGGGCCGTTTTCGCAACGCCAAATTCATGCTGGCACGTAATTTCACGCGTTCGTAGTCAATGCGTCGGCCGTCTTTTTTAACGATGGCAGGAAAGTTAACCTCAGGCCGCTCGTAAGTGGTGAAACGTTTTTCGCAGGCCGCACATTGACGGCGGCGGCGAATCAGATCGCCATCTTCAGCCAGACGTGTTTCCACGACTTGGGTCTCGTTGTGGCTACAAAAGGGACACTTCATTTGTAAACAGGAAAACGTGCGGTCAAGGCATTGACCTTGACACGAACAGCTTCGATGTTGGCAGGGTCTCGAGGGTTGTCGAGCACCTCGGCAATCAGGTTGGCCGTGATGCGCGCTTCTTCGTCCTTGAAGCCTCGCGTGGTCATGGCGGGTGTGCCAATGCGCACACCGCTGGTGACCATGGGTTTTTCTGGGTCGTTGGGGATCGCGTTTTTGTTGATGGTCATGTGCGCTTGACCCAAGACGGCTTCGGCTTCTTTGCCGGTGATGCCTTTGGAGCGCAGGTCGACCAACATCACGTGGCTTTGGGTGCCGCCACTGACAATTCGCAAACCACGTTGTGTCAGCGCTTCAGCCATGATTTGCGCGTTCTTCACCACTTGCTGCTGGTAAGTTTTGAATTCGGGTGCCAAGGCTTCTTTGAAGGCCACGGCCTTTGCCGCAATGACATGCATGAGGGGGCCGCCTTGCAAGCCAGGGAAAATGGCGCTGTTGATGGCTTTTTCGTGTTCGGCTTTCATCAAAATGATGCCACCGCGCGGACCGCGCAAGCTCTTGTGCGTGGTGGAGGTGACCACATCGGCGTAGGGCACGGGGTTAGGGTAGACGCCGGCAGCGATGAGACCTGCGTAGTGCGCCATGTCAACCAAGAAAATGGCACCCACGTCCTTGGCCACTTTGGCAAAGCGTGCGAAGTCTATGTGCAGGCTGTACGCGGATGCCCCAGCGATGATCAGTTTGGGTTTGGTTTCGTGCGCCTTCTTTTCCATAGCATCGTAGTCGATGACTTCTTTGGCATCGAGGCCATAGCTCTCCACCTTGAACCATTTGCCACTGATGTTCAAAGGCATGCCATGGGTCAGGTGACCCCCTTCGGCCAAGCTCATGCCCATGATGGTGTCACCGGGCTTCAAGAATGCCAGGAAAACCGCTTCGTTGGCCGAAGCACCGCAATGCGGTTGCACATTGGCAGCATCGGCACCAAAGATTTGCTTGATGCGGTCGATGGCCAATTGCTCGGCGATGTCAACGTATTCGCAACCACCGTAGTAGCGCTTGCCGGGGTAGCCCTCGGCGTATTTGTTGGTGAGCTGAGAGCCTTGAGCCGCCATGACGGCTGGTGAGGCGTAGTTCTCGCTGGCAATCAATTCAATGTGATGCTCTTGGCGCGCGTTTTCTGCCTGAATGGCGGCAAAAATTTCGGGATCGGTTTGTTCAATCAGAATGTTTCTTGAATACATGGCAGGCCTTCAGTCGATGGTTCCTTGGTGAATTGAGGTGGATGTGCCTCAATGTGGCAAGGGCTGCCCAGGCGAACGGCTGAAACCTTGTGCACAAAACGCCAGCACACGGTGCACGCTCCCCAGTGGTTGAAGGCAGGGCGAGGCCCACCAGTTTCCACGTCAAAGTCTGGCTTGCTAAATTAGCAAATGCCAGGCTCCTATCGCCAGTTGCGTACCCCTCAAGTGTAGCCGAGACAGGAACTATTGGTCGGGTTTGGGCGGTGCTGGCAGGCTCGATTTTGAAGCAAGGGCAGGCTTTGGCAGAGCTTCTTTCAGGCGAACTTGCTCTGTCAATACGCGAGAAATGTAATCTTCTTCAAGTGACAAGGATTCTTCCCCTGCCTTGAAGAGCCGAAGCCCCGTTTCTAATTTGCCAGAGGTGTCGATGTACTCTTTTAAGATTTTGACCCCAATTCGCAGATTGGTTTTAGGGTCAAAAATGGCCATGGCACCGCCAAAGGGAGTGAATTGTTCAGAGTGCACTTCGGGCACGACTTGCATCAAGCCTTGGGCACCCAAGGGGCTTTTGGCGAAGGGGTTGTAGTTGGATGCAACGCCAATCACGGCCAAAATCAGCGTAGGGTCTAAGTTGGCTCGGCTTGAAAGGTCAAACACCTCTAGCACAATGGCATTCAAAGGCTCTTGTGCTATTCGGTATTTGCTTCTAATGGCTTGAACCAGTGCCAATTGTGCAACGTCTAAATCGCTGGCCGGGGCTGCCAAACTTCTGAGCAAAACCTGTTGTTGCTCGTCTTCGGCCTCTGTGATGTGCAATCGGGTGAACAACCAAGCTTGAACGTTTTGTACGGTGAGCGTGCGCACTTCAGGACGCGCCAAAACAAGCAAACTGAGAAGCGCTGCCAGAAGTCCTAACAGTGCAAAGCTGTGATGAGAAATGCTTACAAAACCACGTGCAATATCGCCTGCAAAGGTCTGCAGTCCGCGCCAAAAGCGGTAGGGCCAAGGTGGCTTGACCTCTTGAAGTGAGTTGGTTGGCACAAGTTGAATGAGAGTGGAAGAACTGAAGATTATAAAAAAAATCGAAAATAGATGCTTTTTGCATATTGACAGCTGTGTTCCTCGGTGAAAATAGCCTCTTTATCTTTTTGTGTTGTGACTGTGACTCATCCTTCTCCCAAGACCCCAGACGTTCACGCCCTAGATACTTTAACCGGGGGTGCCTTTGCCGCTCAAACCTCTGGTGAGCGTTCTGCAAAACTGCGCGACTGGCTTCAGACCGATCCCTCACAAGAAGATTTGCAACAAGTCTTCAAAGAAATGTCGACACGTGACAAAGGCGCAGCCAAAGTCTTGCGTGAGAAGTTGGATGAGATCAAGCGTGCGCAGGGCCAAGATGCCCTTGCTGCAGAATGGGCGGACCGTGCCAATACCATGCTGAACGCGGGGCGACTGAACATTGCCGATGCCATGGCTTGGCAACGTGATGCCGCCAAAGCAGGCGCACCTTTGTCGCGTGAGCCCTTGGCCAGTCTGAAGCTTAAGCTCAATGAAAAAATCAAGGCCGTTGAAGATTTGCAGCACCAAGTGATGGTGCAGCGCGAGACAGCCGTGCTGTTGGCTCAGCGCATTGAAGTGTTGTCGACCAAGACTTTGAAAGAAGCGGATGCAGTCAATGAAGTTTTGCAGTCCGATATCGCTCATTGGCAGAAGCAAGCCCATGCCCTCAAAGAAGATGCCGCCTGGCAAAGCATCGATTTGAAATTCCCGCCACAGCTGGATGCCTCCATGCATCAATTGAGCAGCGTTTGGGAAGCCTTTGAAGACGCCTTGTTCCAAGCCAAAGCTGCGCGAGAAGATGCCAACGCGGCTTTGCCTTCGGTGCCTGTATGGGCGGAAGAATTGAGACTGGCGCGTGGTGGTCATGCAGCGCCGCCCGCTGTTGTTGCGCACCCCACATCGCCTGCACAAGAGGCATCCGAAGCCAACCCTGCAAACAATGTGAACCTAGAGGCTAAGCCAGGCAAGACACCCAAAGTTAGCAATACCAAAATGGATCCGGCACAGCGCTTGGCGCTGCGGGAAGCTGCGAACCAATCGGTCAAAGGCGCACTCACTGTTTTGGCAGCTGAGCCCAATGAGACTCATTTGGCAGCCCTTCATCAAATGCTGAAAGAGCATGGCCGCAACATGGACACCCAGATGGACTTGCAAGTTCATGAAGCCTTGATCGCTGCGGGGGATGCTGCAGGATGGCAACGCCATGTGGCCGATCAACTGCGCTTGGCTTTGGTTTTAAAAGCCGAAGGACTCTTCAAGAAAGTGCCGGTCAAAACTCAGGCAGCTGCCCCAGCACAAGCCCCTGCTGAGCAGGCTGCACCGGAAGAAGCAGTCGATCACGTAGCGCCGGCAGAGCCTGCACCTGCACCTTCAGTTGAGCCGGTCAAAACTGAAGAAGCTTTTCAGCTCGAGCCCTTGGTGGGAGGACGCAAGATGCAAGAAGCCTTGCGCCAGTTGCGTGAGGAATGGAAGCAAGCCGATCAAGGGGGGCTTCCCAATCATTCGCTGTGGAAGCGATTTGATGCTGCGTGCAACAACGCTTACAAAGTGGTCCAAAATTGGCTTGACAGAATCAAACACGAAGCCACTGAGAACCGTGCCCTGCGATTGGCGCTGATTGAAGAAGTGAAAACTTGGGGTGAGGCCAATGCGCAAAATTCTGAATGGCGCGCACACTTTCGCACTCTGCATCAGTTTGGCGATCGCTGGCGCAATGCAGGTCATTTGAGCGAAAAGGCATTTGCTGAATTGCAACCCTTGTGGAAGCAAGCCATTCAAACAGCTGCTGCACCGCTTGAAGCTGCACAAAAAGCCAGCACCGAGCGTCGGCAAGCGCTTATTGGGGAGGCAGAACAGTTGGGCGCAGCCCCTCAGTTGCGAGTAGACGCTGTGAAAGCATTGCAGCAAACATGGCAAGCTGAGGCTCAAAGTGTGCCCATGGATCGCCGCATTGAACAAAAAATGTGGGAAGCTTTCCGCAAGCCCTTGGATGAGGCTTTTAGCCGTAAAAGCCCATCGCGTGAGCATGTTTCTTCTGCGCCTTTGTCGGCACACGATCGTTTGGTGCTCGATGCCTCCAACGCCTTGAAGGCAGCCAATGCAACGGGTGATGTACAAAAAATCAAAGCGGCCATGGGTGATTTGGACGCAGCTTTGAAAGGTCAAGCCAAAGCCGTTGCAGAACAAGCGGCTAGCACTTCCGCACCCGAACCCATCTCAGCACCCCCATCTGAAGTTGAAAATACGCCAGCAGATGCAGCCGTCAACCTTGAAGCCAAGTCTGAAGGCAGTGAGCTTGCTCAGGCAGTTGAGCCTCCTAAGCCGGCACGGCCCTTGGTGGCCATGCGCGGTGATGACCGGCCTGGTCAAAAGAAATCAGTGCCGGCCCCTGCGGGTCGAGGCGCTCACGGCGATCGTCGCGATGGCAAAGCCGGCTTTGGCGATAAATCGGGTGGCCGATTTGACCGCGGAGACCGCCCCGAGCGACAAGAACGAGGCCCACGTTTGGGTGATACCGCTTTCAGAGCTCAGCGCGATGCCATGGAACACGCAGAAATAGCGCTCCGCAAATTGGCGGTGCAGGCGCATGGTGAGTCGCTGACGCACTTGCTTGCAGCCTGGGAAAAACGTCAGGCCGATTTAGTGCCCAGCGCGCAAGATTTAGGCCGCAATGTCAATTCGGCTGCGCGCACTGCCTGGATGCAAGCTGTGAGTCAATCGCCAAAAGCCTCGGTGGGTGAAGCCATTTTGCGATTGGAAATGGCTGCTGAAGTGCCCACACCTGCAGAGAATTTGAATGAACGTCGTGCATTGCAGTTGCAACTGCTCACGCGCAAAAATCAACCAGGTCCTGCTGAAACTTGGGGCTTGGATGTGACGGCCGTCTTGTCTTCTGCCCACGAACCCAAAGTAGCACGTCGATTGCAAAATGCTTTAAAGAATTTATTGCGCAGCTAAAACGCCAAGCCAACCGATTCCTTTATTTCAGGTGAGCAAGTTGATCCGTTCAACTTGACCCGTTGCATGCCACCGCAAAACCTCCGCGCGAGGTTTTGTGCTTTGAGCGTCCCAGTCACTTAGCACGCGTCTTTGAATGGCCTGAGCTTGTCCCAAGATATGGTCTGCGGGCCGGTGAGTGTGGCCATGTAACAAACAACTGCTCTGCGACTGCAAAAGCCATTGCCGCGTCCATTCGGTGTCCACATCTGCATCAAGCTTTCTTGCATTCTGCTTGTGTGATTCGCTCTGAGTTCGCAACTCACGGGCAATTCGCTCTCTTTCTACCAAGGATTTTGATAAAAAATTTTGTTGCCATGCCGTGCTTCGAACCATGCGCCTGAAAACTTGGTAGTCAATGTCGTCAATGCAGGCTTCATCTCCGTGGGACAGGAGCCAGCGAGTACCGGCCCAGTGCAGTACTGTGGGGTCTGCTAAATCCGTGACATCACAGGCTTGTAAAAACTGTGAGCCCATCAGGAAATCTCGGTTGCCGCGCATGAATGCCACGTGTTTGCGGCGCGCTGTGTCTTTCAAAACTTCAGCGCATTGCTGTAAAAATGGGTGATGTGGGACAGCGTCATCGCCCACCCATACTTCGAACAAGTCGCCCAAAATAAAGACAGCATCTGCGGTCGTTTGCGCCATGTACCGCTGCCATACCTTCAAGGTGGGAAGGTCTTTGTCATGCAGGTGCAGGTCTGATATGAAATCAAGCGTGCGCCAATGTTCAGGCACTTCAAACACCTGAAAAGGCAACACGCTGGCATTCATTCAGATTGTTCGGACGCGAATTTAAAGCGCGACAGCTTTTTCAATGATGATGGGGTCGTTGGGGACATCGTCGTGAAAGCCATTGCGACCTGTTTTCACACCCTCAATGGCGTCGATCAGCTCAGTGCCCGTCACCACGTGACCAAACACGGCATAGCCCCAGCCTTGCAGTGAGGGAGCAGTGTGGTTTAAGAATTCGTTGTCAGCGGTGTTGATGAAAAACTGTGCTGTGGCGGAGTGAGGGGACTGAGTGCGCGCCATGGCCAAGGTGTATTTGTTGTTTTTTAAACCGTTGTTGCCTTCATTTTGAATGGCTGCATCAGAATGCTTTTGTTGCATACTGACTTCGAAGCCACCGCCTTGAATCATGAAACCCGGAATGACACGGTGAAAAATAGTGTTGTCGTAATGACCTTTATTCACATAATGCAAAAAGTTTTCAGTGCTCAAAGGCGCTTTTTCAGCGTCGAGTTCAATGAGGATAACGCCTTTGCCGGCGATGTGGAGTTCTACTTGAGGATTGCGCATGCTTATTGAACCATAGTGATTGAAAGAATGAGGACAGGGGTTTTGGGAACATCGGTTCTGAATGGACCCCCCATGCCAGTCGGCGTGGCTCGGATTTTATTCACGACATCCATGCCAGAGGTGACTTTGCCAAAAACTGTATACCCGAAAAGTTGAAGGGCATTTAGCAAGTTTTCACGGGGAACGTTTTCATAGATTTGGCCGCGGTGTTCAAATCGTTTGACAGGATCACCCTCTGGAATGGGGGTGGGGTCCAAGAACGCATTGTCCACCGTGTTGATGAAAAACTGGGCAGTTGCAGATTGGGGGTCATTGGTTCGGGCCATGGCCAAAAAACCGGTTTGATTTTTGAGGCCTGCCGCCATGGCCTGACGTCCCTCATGCGGAACAGGGGGACGCATTGCCCGCTCTTTGTATTGAGCGTCATAGCCGCCACCTTGAATCATGAAGTTGGCAATGACACGGTGAAAAATGGTGCCATCGTAATGTTTGTCTTTCACGTATTGAAGGAAATTAGCCACCGTTTTGGGCGCTTTGTCTGGGTAGACCTCCACCACGATGTCGCCCATGGAGGTTGTAATTTTCACTTTGGGTGAAGCTTCTGCGTGGCTCAAATTTGGCGATCCGGCAAAACAGGCAAGCAGGGCCAGCATGCCCATGAACGTGGACGTATTTTTGCGAAAGCTGTTTTGAATCATGGCATCAACGCGAAGAGCGTGTGTTGGTTGTTGTGGAAGTTGCCGCTGCAGGGGAAGGCAAAGGTAGCAGTCCCTTGGCTTCTTTCAAGGTCTTGGCCTTGTCATAGGCTTGCTGGGCCATGGCGTTGTATAAATCGCCCAGGTTCTGCAGAGCAACGATGTAGTTAGGCCGCGCTTGAACAGCCAAACGCAGTGCTGTTGCGGCGGCATCAAATTGGCCTTGAGCTGCCAATAAAACACCCAAGTTGTTGTAAGGCTCAGGCAGTTCAGGAAATTCTTGAATAAGTGCTTGAAGGGCCTGAATGGCCTCTTCGGTTTTGCCTTGCGCGGCCCCTACCTGACTGGCCATGAGTCGCCATTGTGGCGACTGTGCGGAGGGGCCACTTTTTTGCATTTCAGCCCGAATACGTTGCTCAGCCTGTGGCCATTGCTTGTCCTGAATGAGCGTCTCAATGTCGCTCGTCGCATCGGCCCAAGCAACAGGCATGCCCCAGCAAAGCAGCAAGGTAAAAAATCGATTCAGACACCATTGACTTGGCATATTGGACTGCAGTAAGAGATAAAAAGGCGTGATTCTAGGTTTCAAAGAGAGCTTGGTCAGCGACTTATTTGGGCCTTATACTGAAGCAAATTGTAACGGAGACCCCTGCACTGGGGCTGGATTTGCTATATCAATGGGGCAGAGGCCCCTTTTTGCACCCGAACAACAAAAACAGTATTTCATGAGCTTGCGCATTTACAACACGTTTTCCCGCGCGGTTGACGATTTTTCGCCTCTCGAGGCTGGCCATGTCCGCATGTATGTTTGCGGAATGACTGTCTATGACCTTTGTCATGTGGGCCATGCGCGCTCCAACGTGGCTTTTGATGTGGTGCAACGTTGGCTCAAAGTGTGTGGCTACAAAGTCACCCACGTTCGCAACATCACCGACATTGACGACAAAATCATCAAGCGAGCCGTTGAAAATGGCGAGTCCATCCGTTCGCTCACTGACCGCATGATAGACGCCATGCATACTGACTTTGATGCCTTGGGCATTGCGCGCCCCACGGCCGAGCCCCGCGCCACTGAATTTGTGCCGCAAATGCTCAGCATGATCAGCAGCTTAGAAGAAAAGGGCCTGGCCTATCGAACGCCTCATGGCGATGTCAATTACGCGGTGCGCAAATTCCCTGGCTATGGCAAGTTGAGTGGCAAGTCATTGGATGAATTGCATGCCGGCGAACGCGTGGCTGTGCTCGATGGCAAAGATGACCCCCTGGATTTTGTGTTGTGGAAAAGTTCCAAAGACTCCGAGCCTGCCGAGGTGAAATGGGACAGCACTTTTGGACCTGGCCGTCCGGGTTGGCACATTGAGTGCTCTGCCATGGCCTGCCAAATGCTGGGCAAAAGCTTTGACATTCATGCAGGCGGCGCAGACTTGCAGTTTCCGCATCACGAAAACGAAATTGCACAAAGCGAAGGCGCCACAGGCCAGCAGTTGGCCCATTTTTGGATGCACAACGGTTTTATTCATGTCGACAATGAAAAGATGTCCAAGAGCTTGGGCAACTTCTTCACCATTCGCGATGTGCTCAAAGCCTTTGATGCCGAAACCGTGCGTTTCTTCTTGGTTCGGAGCCATTACCGCACCCCCTTGAATTATTCAGACGTGCATTTGAACGATGCACGCGGCGGCTTGAAACGCCTCTACACCGCTTTGCAGGCTATCAAGCCTGCCGATGTGAAAATTGATTGGGAAAATGTATTTGCAGCGCGCTTCAAAGCCGCCATGGACGAGGACTTTGGCACCCCTGAAGCCGTCGCGGTTTTGTTTGACCTGGCAGGGGAGGTGAATCGCAGCAAGTCAGCTGAACAAGCCGGCTTGCTCAAGGCACTGGGCGGAACTTTGGGTTTGCTGCAAACTGATCCGACAACTTATTTGCAAGCGGGCGCTGGCCTAGACGAAGCCGCTGTTCAAGCGCACATTCAAGCCCGTGCCGATGCCAAGGCTGCCAAAAACTTTGCAGAAGCTGATCGCATTCGCAAGCGCCTGTTAGAGCAGGGCATTGTCTTGAAAGACTCTGCGATTGGCACCACGTGGGAAGCATCTCAATGACCGATACCGTCATCACCCCAGAGTTTTGGGCGGCGGCCTGTGCACATCTGTCAAAAAAAGACAGAGTCATGAAGCGTCTTATCCCTCAATTTGGTGATGCGTGTTTGGTGTCAAGAGGGGATGCGTTTGTGACTTTGGCGCGAAGCATTGTGGGACAACAAATTTCTGTCAAGGCGGCGCAGTCGGTCTGGCATAAATTTGTCGCATTGAATAAAAAAATCACACCTGCTGGCGTTTTGAAGCTCAAAGTGGATGACATGCGTGCCGCAGGCTTGTCAACCCGCAAAGTGGAGTATTTGGTCGATTTGTCGATCAACTTTCATGGCAAAAATGTGAGTGTCAAAGACTGGCAAAACATGGACGACGAGGCCATCATTGCAGAGTTGGTGGCCATTCGCGGCATCGGCCGCTGGACGGCTGAGATGTTTTTAATTTTCCACCTCATGCGGCCCAATGTCTTGCCCCTCGATGATGTGGGCTTGATCAATGGCATCAGCAAGAACTATTTCTCGGGCGAACCCGTGAGTCGAAGTGATGCACGCGAGGTCGCTCAAGCCTGGCAACCCTACAGTACTGTTGCAACTTGGTATATTTGGCGGTCGCTTGACCCAGTACCGGTTGAGTATTGAGATTGAAAAAGGAGGCCCATTTTGGCCAAACGCACATTCCTAGACTTTGAGCAGCCGGTGGCCGAACTCGAAGGCAAAATTGAAGAGCTGCGCTACGTGCAAAGCGAGTCAGCCGTTGATATTTCAGACGAAATTGACCAGCTCACTAAAAAAAGTCAGCAGCTGACCAAAGATATTTATTCAGATTTGACTGCATGGCAAATCACCAAAATTGCCCGCCATCCGGAGCGCCCTTACACCCTGGACTACATCCGCGAAATTTTCACGGACTTTGTTGAAATGCACGGTGATCGTCATTTTTCAGACGATTTGTCCATTGTGGGAGGCTTGGCCCGTTTCAATGGGTCACCTTGCATGGTTTTGGGGCATCAAAAAGGTCGTGACACCAAAGAACGCACGCAACGCAACTTCGGCATGTGCAAGCCCGAGGGTTATCGCAAAGCATTGCGCCTTATGAAAACTGCTGAGAAATTCAAATTACCCGTTTTTACATTTGTCGACACCCCAGGTGCTTATCCCGGTATTGATGCTGAAGAGCGCGGTCAATCTGAGGCCATCGGGCGGAATATTTTTGAAATGGCGCAACTTGAAGTGCCCATCATCACCACCATCATTGGTGAAGGGGGTTCCGGCGGTGCATTGGCCATCTCAGTGGCTGACTCAGTGCTCATGCTTCAATATTCTGTTTATTCCGTGATCAGCCCCGAAGGTTGCGCTTCTATTTTGTGGAAGACCTCAGACAAAGCAGAGGAGGCAGCAGAAGCATTGGGCATCACAGCGCATCGCTTGAAGGCCTTGAACTTGGTCGACAAAATTGTGAGTGAACCTGTGGGCGGCGCGCACCGTGATTACGCACAAATGGCTGCTTTTCTGAAACGCGCCTTAGGGGATGCTTGGCGCCAAGTGATCGATCTCAAGCCCAAAGAATTGCTGGACCGTCGCTATGAGCGTTTGCAAAGCTATGGCCGTTTCACAGACACCAAAGCCAGCAAATAATTCTGTGGTGAGCGACAGTTTGCTGCCGCTCAGCTTTCAGCCTGGAATGCCTTTGGCTGTTGCATTCAGTGGGGGTGCGGACTCCACGGCTTTGTTGCTTGCCTGTGCTCATCAATGGCCCGGTCAAGTTCGCGCCATACACATTCACCATGGCTTGCAAGAAGCTGCTGACCAGTTCGCTGCTCATTGCCAGCAAGTGTGTGAGCAATTGAATGTGCCCTTGGTATTGTGCACAGTGAATGCGAAACACGGCCTGGGTCAGAGTCCTGAAGAGGCAGCCAGAAAAGCGCGCTACACGGCCTTGACTGAAGTGGTGCAATCCCATGAAGGGCTCGCAGGTGTCAAGCACATTGCGCTGGCTCAACATGCGGATGACCAAGTAGAAACGCTGATGCTTGCGCTGTCGCGTGGTGCAGGCTTGCCTGGCTTGGCCAGCATGCCTGCTCATTGGGTGCGTCATGGCTTGTACTGGCATCGGCCTTTTTTGAAGCTGCCTGGCGCCGAGTTGAGGAGGTATTTAAAAACTGCGAAGGTGTCATGGGTCGAAGATCCCACCAACCAAGATGAGCAGTTCACGCGCAACCGAATTCGGGCGCAATTGTTGCCTGCGCTTGAACGTGCATTTCCCCAATTTCGCGACACTTTTGCGAGAAGTGCTGCGCATGCTGCAGAGGCCCAAGAAATCTTGAATGAAGTTGCTGCAGTTGAGTGGCAGGCAGTGTCTATTGAGGGCGCTCCCAGCATTCAAGAACTTCAAAAATTAAGCCCTGCTCGGCAGTCTTTGGTGTTGCGCCATTGGCTCAAAACCGATTACCAAACCACCCCCAGTACTGTTCAGCTCGCAGAGCTCTTGTCTCAAATTGCAGCTTGCAACACGCGGGGACACCAACTGAGTTTGAAGGCTGGACGGGGTTATGTGCGGCGCGAAGGATCTGTTTTGACTTGGTCAGCAAGCGGCTAAGCTCTAAAAAACCCCTCAAATTCAGGGTTCTCCCGAGTACAATCAGCCGCTTTTGCTTGAATTTCCCTTTCATAACTTTTACAAATGGCACTGATCGTTCACAAATACGGCGGCACTTCCATGGGCTCAACAGAGCGCATTCGAAATGTGGCCAAACGCGTCGCCAAATGGGTACGGGCTGGTCACCAAATGGTGGTCGTGCCTAGCGCCATGAGTGGTGAAACCAATCGCCTGTTGGGCTTGGCCAAAGAGTTGGCCCCTGCTAAAACTGGCACGTCCTATGACCGCGAACTCGACATGTTGGCGTCAACAGGAGAGCAAGCTTCCTCTGCTTTGTTGGCCATCGCATTGCAATCCGAAGGCATGGAATCCGTCAGCTATGCCGGTTGGCAAGTGCCCATCAAGACCAACAGTGCTTTCACCAAAGCTCGCATTGAGTCGATTGACGATGTGCGCGTCCGCAAAGATTTGGCGGCAGGGCGTGTGGTCATCGTGACGGGCTTCCAAGGTGTGGACCCTGATGGCAACATCACCACACTGGGACGTGGTGGTTCAGATACCTCTGCGGTGGCCGTGGCCGCGGCGATGAAAGCCGACGAATGCTTGATTTACACAGATGTGGATGGGGTTTACACCACCGATCCTCGAGTGGTGCCTGAAGCCCGCCGTCTGAAAACTGTGAGCTTTGAGGAGATGCTGGAAATGGCGTCCCTAGGCTCCAAAGTACTGCAAATTCGCTCTGTTGAATTTGCAGGCAAATACAAAGTACCCATGCGCGTGTTGTCTAGCTTCACACCTTGGGACATCGACATTCATGAAGAAGCCAAATCTGGCACTCTGATCACTTTTGAGGAAGACGAAAAAATGGAACAAGCCGTAGTCTCCGGCATCGCCTTTAACCGCGATGAAGCCAAAATTTCTGTGGTGGGTGTGCCCGACAAACCTGGCATTGCCTACCAAATTTTGGGCGCTGTGGCCGCAGCGAACATTGAAGTGGACATGATTATTCAAAATATCAGCAAAGAAGGTAAAACCGACTTCAGTTTCACCGTGCACCGCAATGATTTTGCGCGCACCATGGACCTGCTGAAGGACAAAGTGGTTCCTGCTTTGGGCGCCAACGAAGTGACCGGTGACGCTAAAATTTGCAAAGTGTCCATCGTGGGCATTGGCATGCGCAGTCATGTGGGCATTGCCAGCAAGATGTTCCGTTCCCTGAGCGAGGAGGGCATCAACATCCAGATGATTTCCACTTCTGAGATCAAGACCTCCGTGGTGATTGACGAGAAATACATGGAATTGGCTGTCCGTGCCTTGCACAAGGCTTTCGATTTGGACCAAGCCTGATATAATTTTTGAGTGCTGGAATCGTGACCGAGTGGCCGAAGGTGCTCCCCTGCTAAGGGAGTATAGGGTGTAGAGCCTTATCGAGAGTTCGAATCTCTCCGATTCCGCCAGCCAAAATTAAAAAGCCGTTGATTCGTCAACGGCTTTTTTCATTTTGATTCATTCAATTAAATCTGGTGCCTGTTTGGAGGCCTCACTTATTCTTTGAAGCATGCGAAGACATCGCCATATCCATGGGCGCATTACTGGTTGAAATTTTAAAAAATACCGATAGGAATGTTATTCAAGGAATTTAATCAAGGGGGCAAGTTCACCAATAGACATTCATGCCAATTCGATTTATATTCATTTAAATTCAATCGAGGAGTTGTGATGAAGCGATGCTACGGGTTCTTAATTTTGTCTTTGTTTGTTTTTTCTGCAAATGCCCAAGAGTTTCTAAGGATAGGATCTGGCCTCGCGGGCTCTTACCCAGTTTTTGGTGCCAAAGTGGCAGAACTTTTTAATAAAAATATTGACGGTGTGAAGGCAAGCACTTTCGCTGGACCCACTGAGCAAAGCTTAGTCAAAATCCAACGGGGTGAGGCGGAATTGGCGCTGACCTATACCTTTGAGGCAGAAAGTACGGCGCAGGGTAAAGGGGAGCTGAAAACACCGGCACCGTTATTGCGCCATTTGATGACAACCTACGGCTCATTCCATGTCATTGTTGCTAGAAAAAATGTAGACATACAAAGCTTGGCAGATTTAGCAAAAAAGCCTTACCGTGTTTGGGTCGGTCCAAAGTCTTCTGTTTTTTGGCCAATGAATATGGCTGCCTTAGGTGCTTTTGGAGTCAGTCTTGAATCCATTACCAAGGCTGGAGGAGTGATCAATACAGCGGGCTATCAAACACTGATGCAGGCATTTCAAGACGGACAAGTGGACGTTGCATTTTTTTCGGGCCCAACACCCTACAGCTTGCTAATGGAGTTGGATCGCGGCGCTGGCTTTAAATTTTTAGGTTATTCAGATGCTGAAATAAAGCGTTTTAATGCTTTGTTACCAGGCACATCAGCTGGGAAAATTGCCGCAAATAGTTATCGCAGCTCTCCTGCAGAAATCATCACGCCTTACGTTGTCAACCAAGTTGTTGTCAGTGCCAACGTTTCGTCGGATCTGGTTTATAAAATGACCAAAGTTCTCAATGAAAAATACAAAGAAACGCATGGCTTGTTTGCAGGCTCGGACGAAATCATTCCAGCCAATGCATTGCTTCATAACCGTATACAAATTCATCCTGGTGCAGAGCGATATTACAAAGAAGTTGGATTAATTAAATAAAATTATTTTTCCAATGACGCTTCTTCGATGGCGAATGGTTGCTTTTTTAGCAACCTATCTGGCGCTTTATCACCTTTACATTGGCATTTTTGGCTCACCAACTAACCGAGTCTTTTTGCCAGTGCATTTGTGTTTATCACTGTCACTTTGTTTTTTGGCATACCCCGCTTCAGCATTTAAAAAATGGACAAATGGGCTTGATTTATTGGGGGCTGCTGCCTCTCTTGGTTTGCTGGCTTGGTGTTTAATCAATATAGAAGATTGGGACCTGAAATCTGTTGGGTTATCGACCATCGATTACTTGGCGTGCACTTTGATGTTGTTTCTTGTTGCGGAAGCAGTACGGCGTACAACTGGGTGGTCATTGATTGTATTGAGTGGACTTTTTGTTGTTCATGCGCTGTGGGCTAGATATTTTCCTGGAATTTTGAATGGGGCGGGTGTTTCTTGGGAGTCTTTGCTGATTACCTTGGTGATAGGCGACAGTGGAATTTTTGGTATTCCTGTTTTGGTGATTGCTCAGTACGTTGTTTTGTTTTTGTTGTTTGGACGATTGTTACAAGTCATTGGTGCTGGCTCATTTTTTTCGCGTTTAGCGTTTTCGCTATTTGGCTCAAGAGTGGGCGGCCCCGCTAAAGCGGCCGTTGTGTCGTCGGGTCTTTTTGGAACCCTTTCGGGCAGTGGTGTTTCCAATGTTCTCACCACAGGTTCGTTCACGATACCCATGATGATTCGGTTAGGCTATAAACCTCCTTTTGCTGCGGGTGTTGAAGCTGCTGCTGCTGTTGGGGGTGCGATTATGCCGCCTGTGATGGGCGCTGTTGCATTCATGATGGCCGAATTTATGGGAGTGAGTTATGCACAAATTGCAATGGCTGCCGCCATACCCGCCTTCTTGTATTACTTTGCAATTTATGCCACGGTTCATTTTGAAGCGAGTCGTTTGCGTTTGCGCGGCATACCAGAAAATTTGCTTCCTAAACCTTGGCCACTGATAAAGCAAGAAGGGTATCTTTTATTGCCGTTGGCAACGATTGTTGCTTTTATTTTGTTGGGTTACTCGGTTGTACTGGTGGTTGTTTGGTCTGTCTTAACAACTTTCATTATTTCATTTAGAAAAGCCAACAGTGCCGTTTCGCCTGCTCGCTGGGCAAGTGCCTTGATTGCAACGGGACAATTAACGGGACCCTTGACGGCGACCTGTGCAATTGCTGGATTGCTAATTGGAAGCATGAATGCTACGGGCGTTGGGTTTCAACTTTCGCAAGGTTTAATTGCTTTGTCAGGGCAAACACAGGCTGGGTTGCTGGTGATGTCGGCTTTGCTTGCACTTTTGCTAGGAACAGGATTAACCGCATCAGCTGTCTACATCACAATGGTTGCAACTGTGATACCCATTCTCAAATCAGCTGGTGTGAGCGACATGGCAGCGCACATGTTTGCTTTTTATTTTGGGGTGGTCTCTGACATCACACCACCGACGGCATTGGCAGCAGTCACAGCTGCTGGCATTGCAAAAAGTCATCCCGTTACAACAATGAACCAAGCGTCTCGCATTGGTATCGCTGCATTCATCGTCCCCTTTCTTTTTGTTTACTCACCCGCTTTATTGTTGAATGGAAGCTTGATAGAAATCATCACTTCAACATTGACGGCTGCTTTAGGGCTTGCATGCTTGTCTGCAGCGCTGACAGGTTATGCGTGGGGGGAACTTAAATTGTGGGAACGGATAGGTTTGGGATTGGCTTGCTTGTCGTTGGTCACTTCGGAGTTTTGGATGGATCTTCTGGGTGTTTTGTTAGCTGTTATGTCAATTGCAAGAAGTACTTGGTTTGTAAATCGTCAACCCACTGAAGATTTGCAAAAGGGTTGGAGTGAAGCAGAATTAAAAGTCGTAGGTGAATGGATTCGCAATGAGGCGCCGCCGCCGCCGCCTGCAGCGGATTTGTATGTTTGGCGTGGATGGATCACTTTGGTTGTTGTGGTTTTTATCATGGGTTGGATGGGGTCAGTCTCCTTGCACAGCCGAGACGTTTTGTTGTGGCTAGTAGGATTATTGATTTGTACAGCGTTGACGCTATGGACCATCAGTAATCAGGGAGAGTTGGCTCATTCCAATGCAAGATCACAAGACAGCGTGGAGTAATCAGTGATAGATTTCTCGATGACCAACGATCAAAAAGCAATGTTGGATGCGCTTGACCATTATTTGCAGAACAAGCTTCCGACCAGCGAAATTCGCCGAAGGGATGCCAATCATATAACGCCCTACAATATTCTTCCTGATTTAGGACAGCTCGGTATATTGGGTTTGGTGGCGCCTGAAAAATGGAATGGTCTCAATCAAGATTGGCTCACTTTAAGTTTGATCCAAGAGAGGGCTGCACAGCATGCGTATTTTGTAGGATCAATTATCAATCGAGTCGTCGGTTTTGGCTTAATGACACTTTTGAATAACGGAACACAAGCGCAGCAATCAATTTGGATACCGAAATTAATCCGGGGTGATGGTGTGATTTCACTTGCACTCACGGAGCCGTCTGCCGGATCAGATGCGGGTGCTTTAATTACACGTGCAACACCTCAAGGCGACGGTTGGTACATCAATGGAAGAAAAACTTGGATCAGTGACGCTGATGGCTCCTTGGCATTGCTGGTGCCTGCACGAACAGATCCAGAAAGCAAGGGACATCGCGGTATTGGTATGTTTATCGTCCCTCGCAATACCCCTGGCATTGCGATGACACAGCTGCCTAAAATTGGCAACAATGCAATGCCAAGTTGGGATATTTCATTTGATGATGTTTGGGTCTCGCGTGATTCCCTGTTGGGAGAACTTCATCAGGGCTTTAAAGTTTTAGGTTCGACGCTGCATTATTCTCGAGCGAGTTTGGCGGCTACCTGCACGGGTTGTGCGCAATCGATCATTGACATGACTATTGCGCATATCAAAGAGAGACATCAATTTGGCCATCCACTTGCAGATTTCCAAGTCGTCCGTCATCGAATTGCGGATATGCAAATGCGAGTTGATCAATCGCGACTGACGGTTCGTCATCTGGCTTGGTTAATTTCAACGCAGCAAGATTGTAGGCGTGAGGCTTCCCAGGCCAAAGTCATTGCGACTGAAACGCTTCAAGATTTGGCCAGTCAATCAATGCAATTATTTGCAAGTTACGGCTACAGCTCAGAAAGTGATATTCAACGCATATGGCGTGACTCAAGACTCTACACGTTTGGAGAAGGTGCCAATGAAGTTCATCGTGATTTAATTGCAAAGCAACTGGGCCTTTGATGAAAACGGCGACCTCACTGACGGGTCAGATTGCTCATTGGGCGTCTGAGATAAAGCTTTCAGACATCTCAATGGAGCGACAACATCGCGCGAAAATTGCGCTGCTTGATTTTTTGGGTTGTGTGCACGCTGCGTCTCAATTTCCTGAGTCAGAAAGTGCATTTGTGTTGTCTCAACCTGGGTCTCACAAAGTCCCTGGAAAAAAACAAAGCACTGATTTATCTTCCGCCATTGTGGCTTGGGGAACTTTAGGCGCATTGTTGCAATGGCATGATGGATATGGCCGAGGTGGTAATCATCCATCATCCTCGGTATTGCCTGTGCTTCTCGCTCACTCAGATGATTACAACTCTTTGCTTCTGCCTATGTTGGTTGGGTATGAAGTTGCTAATCGGTTGGCAGCCAACACGCATCCCAAGCAAACAATGTCAGGCAGTGCGCCAACGTCATCAATGGGAGCAATGGGAAGTGCTGTTGCACTCTGTAAGTTTTTGCAGCTTGATCAGGCGACCACTCAGCGTGCAATTGGACTTGCTGGATTTTGGGCGCCTATTGCCGCATTTGAAGGCTTGCGAAATCGTGGCAATGGCGTGCCACTGCACAGCGGTTTAGCAGCGCGAGCTGGCTGGGAGGCTGTATGTGCTGCAAAGTCAGGATTGAGTGCAAGTGAGTATTTATTAGAAGGTCAGAACGGATCAGGTTTGCTGCAATTTTTGGGTGGTGATTTTGAGGGTGTAGAGTCCCCAAGCCAATGGCGGTGTGAAACGATGGATCAGGTCTATCTCAAGCCTTTTCCTGGCTGTCGACATGTTCATCCTGCGGTTGAATCTGCGATGGGATTGTTTCAGCAAACACAACATTTAGGCGTGAAGTGGAAAAGTATCGAAATTCAAACCTATGAATTGGCTGTTAGTTTTAGCGAGAGACCCCAAAACAATTTCGAGTTGTACGATTGTTTGATGAGTCTTCCTTGGTGTGTCGCACTGACATTGGTAGAGGGGTCCACTTCTTTAGACACCATTGCAAAAGATCGATCACGGCCTGAACTGCAACAATTGATGTCAATCATTGCCATTAAAAATTCGGTAGAGCATCAATCAGTCTATCCACAAAGGCTGGGTGCAACGCTTATTGCCTTAGATGATAAGGGGAGTCGGTGGGAAGTGACTGCCAGACTCGATTACGCGAGTGCGAGCCAGTCTTTTTCTCCACAAGGACCTTATGGCCCAATTTTGGATGAAGCTGGGGTCATTCAGAAATTCACTGAGCTGACACATGCATTCTGGGATCCTCATGTGGCATTACAGAAAGCTCAAAAACTTTTGAATAACAATCTTTAAATCATTTTCAAGGAGTTCGGTATGATTAAAAACACACGTGCAATTGATATAGTGGTCAATATTTGGACAGCGCAAGCTTTGGCAAATAGACCAGATAGGGCTGATTTTTATAAAAAGATGCGCGTGCCATCTGAGTTGTACGAAGGTATTTCTTTAGAAACAATGATCCAACGAATGGATGATGCAGGCATAGAGCGTGCAATGTTGATTGCAGCCAAAGTGGGAGATCGCAATCATCCGTATTGTTATCATGTTCCGTATGATTTGGTTAAAGAGGCTGTTCAACACTATCCAAATCGGTTTTATGCTCTGGCTGGGCTAGATCCAACGGAAGGGATGAGCGGTGTTCGTGCATTGGAAAAAGCGGTGAAAGAAGACGGTTTCATTGGCGCACATTTTTACCCTCATTGGTTTGAGCTAGCCCCTGACCATGCGCGTTGGTATCCTTTTTATGCAAAGTGTGTTGAGCTTGATATTCCGGTTCAACTGCAAGTTGGGCAATCCATGATTTATGACGCACGCTATCCACGTAAAAGTGTAGGGCGTCCTATTTCACTTGATACAGTGGCGTGCGATTTCCCGGAATTAAAAATTATTGGTATACATGTTGGCATACCATGGACGGATGAGATGATCGCAATGGCTTGGAAGCACGCCAATGTGTACATTGGTTGTGATGCGCACAGCCCACAGTATTGGCCCGAATCATTTGTGAAATTTATCAATAGCTATGGGCAAGACAAAGTGATGTTTGGAACAGACTTTCCTATTCTTCGCTTTGATAGGACTGTGCAAGAAATAGAAGCCTTAAACATCAGGCCTGGCCCGCTTCAAAAGCTCATGCGTGACAATGCAAATCGTTTGTACAAATTAGGTTTAGATTGACGCATGGAAAAAAATCTAGCTGATAGTTTGAGATTGCATGCAAAGACCAAGCCTCAACATATTGCACTCATTGAAGGCGATCAGAGTTGGACGTATGAGCAGTTAAACGATCATGTTG